>Ga0214545_1000264_pt1 | contig 74619 bp, 44 predicted proteins | sample CNSS4metaG_FD_160064 | JGI IMG/M metagenome (GOLD analysis project Ga0214545, IMG submission 160064) | Root nodule microbial communities from cowpea collected in UCLA plant growth center, Los Angeles, California, USA - CNSS4 | ecosystem: Host-associated > Plants > Roots > Nodule | place: USA...
AATATCTAAGTAAAAGTGTTAATTTCATTACCTTCCATGTTGGTCCATAACCAGTCTTAGAGACACATCAATACCTCCACAGTATATGGAAGTAATTTACTCATTTGTGGGGTAAGAATCTGACCACTATTATTGGATGAAGACTCATAATGTTGTTTACTAATATATATATATATATATATATAAGGTAAAGTTTAGCGGGTACGGGTATCCACAGTACGGATACTATGATACCCGTACCCGCCCCGTTAACATGCGGGTATCAAAAATATCCATACCCGCGAATAGCAGGTATCCATTTTTAATATTCATTTCCTACCTATTGCAGATTTTATCCGCGGATACTCGCGGGTACGAATTTTTTTGACATCTCTAATTGTGAGATATAATTTTCTATTTTACTATATAAGAAATCTTATGATATAAAACTAAAAACATCAAATATAAAAATATTTCCTAATATTGTCACGGACTTAAAAGATACCCATTATACATTGAACTACCTTAAATTTTCTTTATCTATTTTCCTTTTATTTATTTATTTTTACTTTGTTGTCTTGTTCATAACAAAAACAACCTAATCATCATAAATTTCGAGGCACAGTTATTGAAACTAAACCAAGTCTTGACCAAGTCATAGGTCCTACACATAAACAGGGAATTTTAGTTCACGCATCAATTTTCACCACAAACTTTTCATGTACCATATTAAAGATAAACTTACCAGGGAACAATAATTAGGTGCTGCATTGTCAATATATATTCTCATCAGATATATATAATTCTGTTAAAAATAATTTAAGACCAAGAGCATATCTTAAAAGAGACACAACACAGTGAACTGTTGATAGAGTTGTGGCAAAACTAAATACATGCACAGTTACTTTCGTAAGATTTCATATTCTTGAATTGACCACACTTCATCCAAATTTAAATACTAATTAATACCACTACTCATCATGTTCAAATACTGGCATCTTATAATTATTATTTGTCAGGCATGGGAATTCAGATAGAAATTTAAAATATGTTTCTAATAGATTATGTGAGTAACATATTTGTTTATTAAGTAAAAGTTTGACAATTTACTAAAAGATTAATTTTAATTTCTTTTTGAGGAAAAAAGTTTCGGTGTGAACTGGGTTATATACTTTTTCATATGTTTTCCTTATTTCCTGTAAAAAGAATAATGTACTGCATGGCTATACTCTTAAAAATTGAATAAGTACATATGCATGTAACCTAAGAAAAACCTGAAACTTGTTTTCAAAATTACAAGTTTACATGTTTTAATAATTAAACTTGTAGTAGTAAAAAATAAATATCCAAACATGCTATGATTAATCATGCACCTATACATACCAATTAAAATCTTTTAGGTACCAACTAAAATCTAATTTCATTTCTTCAATTCGATCAATCTATTTCATTGTGTTATTGCTACAAATGCTTCGTTGCAAATATCTTGTAAAGATAAAATTTCCACTAAAAAACCTTATTAATTAGTCTCTACTATAATAGCATGATTGAGAAGAAAAAAAACATACAAAACTATTCACGTTGATGACCTTGCAACTTTAATTATTATGAAAAATAATAACAACAATTTATGTTTATGACAAAAGACACATTGTAATAACTTTCTTTGTCGAGAAAAGTTAATTGCGATGATAACAATTTGTATGCTATAAGAATGACTGATTGCACCTACTTTAGATTATTGGTAACTATATACATTATTAATAATGGTTAAGATGTATGTAAAATGTGACAATTTGCTTTAATGATTAGCTATCGAAAATAAGTTGCAACACCATAAGTAGTGAGAACTTCATTAATTATGTTTTAAAACTTTTCTCAGCAACACCAATTATGCACCATGCTATGATATCCATTCATTGAGAAAAAAAAATGTTTTTTAACATTGGAGTTTTGTCTAGGACAAAAAAAAGTTGAAAAAATTGCAGACAAAAAAAGCATAGTAAAGAATATAAAAGTGTCGATGGGTCTTTGGAGATACAAAGGATTAAGGATTATGGAGAGATAAACATCAGTGAGATATGACCACAATTCATATAAAAGAGATTGATATATATTTTCTCATACTTATTCATTATTTATATTGTGGTTCACTATAACAGGAAATATTTCACTGTTCTATCACAAAGACTTTTACGTTTGATTATGACAGCATCCCTTACTTCTATCGTAATTCACGTAACGAGATACACTTTAATCTTCCGTCAAGAAAACTTTCGATATAAAGATTGTTTTAGTTAGATATCAAGACAAACCTTCATCTCTCATATCATCTTTATATAGTGTTTAACTTTTTTATTTTTACTCAATTTAAAACTTAAACTCACATTTAGATTTTCGATAAAAATTAATGCGAAGGCCAGAAAGAGAGCACCTAAGAAGATTATAAGTTTATAATGAGAAAAGATAGAAATGAAAAGGAAAGGACATTATTTGTTCTTAATGAGAGAATGAAAGCCACAAGTGATTACTTGCACGTTCAGCATTGTTTACAACTCAGCTAAAACCCACCCGTTTGAAAATCCCATCTCAACCAATTACACCATAAATGAATGAATTTTATTAGAATGAATTACCTTTAAAATTCACTTTTTTATGTACCTTGTTGAAACAAACAGTTAGCTTAATTGTAGGGAAAAACAAATAACATAACATGCTCTGATAAGTTAGGAGTTCGAAGCAGAGAATTACGTTGTTTCTGCAGTTAGTGACATGGTTTTAAATTGTTACGCATGATATAAATTCCAATGCTGCAGTGACGTTTTAACTGTTGGAGGTGATGGCAGATGATGAAGAACCGACACGAAACCAATTACTGTGTGATGTAACAAGCGCACGTTGCAGTGTCAAGTGTGAGGGTCCTAAGGGAATTGCCTAAAGCTACAACCTCCAACTTCAACAATGTACAAATGAAAATGACCCATGCCATTCATGTTTTCAGATCTTTCCATTACATGATATGCACGAAATATAGTACTTTTTTGTACATGTATTCATCTCTCTCACTTAACCCGTTATTAACCAAATTTTGTTCCATGTTTTCCACAACCACAATGTAAAAACTGTGCTGTTACATGACATTAGAACGAAACTAGAACAACGAAAAACACGTAAGTTTTCACTGCTATCATATATCTGAGGATCACTTTTCACATATTTTTTCAGTCTAATCCGTTTCTTTTGGTGCAGAGAATCTGACCATTAGTTGTGTGCCCCAGATAGATATATGGATCACTTTTATGCATTGAACAAGAGATAAGTATCAGTAGTCTCTTTCTGTACACCAACCAACCGCACTTCAGAAAAAAAAAAAACGATGAAGAAAACAGGGTTCTGAGAAGTAAGGACAGAGTATATTTACAGTGACAACCCAATTTCTGAGTGGAAGTTACATGTTTGGAATCTTTCTGAGATGAAAAGACTTTCAAAAGTTGCAATGATGTTGATGAGAGCATTTCAGAATTGGTGAATGCATTATCTTTTTCATACTGCCAGTCACCAATTGTCAATCCGAACAACATGCGTATCAATCTCCTGTTTCTTTCTTTATAGTTTTTGTTTATTCTATTTTAAGTATTATACGTATTTTATATTTTTAAAATATTTTTTATTGTATTATTTAATCATTGATATGCACAGTAATATTATGGATTTTTATAATAATTCATTTAAAATTTATATGAAATAATTGTTATATTGTTGAGAAAATTAGAAGTGTGAAAAGAAAAATGCTCCCCATCTTTAAAGGTGGTAATGTAGTTGTAGCCATAGCTTAGTTAGCGATGAAAGGTGTGACTTTTTCCTAAGCATGAAAACGTGCTTAAAATGTCATAATCCCCAACCATTATTACCATTAGTGTAACTAATTGAGGCAATTAGGAAATACTCTTGCAAAATAGTACTATTGTGTTTAAAGTAAATATCCAATAATAATTTAAGTTAACGTACATAATGTAACTTCAGTCAATTATATAGTAAAAAGAAAGAAAAAGGAGGCAAAACAACTACATTTTTGACGACACAAATAATCATAGAAACAAGCCCAAACTATTTTGTCATTTATTTGAATTAAAGTATCTTATTATTAATCGTCATAAATTAACGATAAATACATTTTTTTTCCTTTCCCATTATAATCTCCTCGTTTTAGATGACCTAAATTTCAAAATGAAGACTAGCTCAATTTCTAGGCCCAATTTGAAGTATCAGAAATGGGCCAAGGTTCTACTGATCGTTGCGACAATTAGGCAGGTGCTATTCTATTGTATGGGCTTGGGCTTTAAATAGACCACAAGTGGGCCTCTCGAGCTGAAGTGATCTGTGTAAAGCAATAAAGTTTGGAAATCTGTGTAAACTGATCTTTAGTTAAGTAATAAAAAAACTTATTGTTTTAATTTAACAAAAACGTCGATATGTCCGAGTGGTTAAGGAGACAGACTCGAAATCTGTTGGGCTTTGCCTGCGCAGGTTCGAATCCTGCTGTCGACGATTTTATTTTAATTTTTAGCTTTTGAAGAATTCGCTGTGTGCATGTGCTTAAAATCGATAAAATTTTATTTTATTTATACAATGTTTGTTATGATGTTATTTGTGAGATAGATATAAGAGCGTAAAGACATGAATGAACGAAAAAGTTAGTAGAAAGAGCACGTGGTGGTATCGATGTAAAACTTGGCCTTGGCCTTTGGGAATTGTAATTTTGTGTTTGATGCATCTTCTGCATTCTTTACCTGCTTTTGGATCATTCTGCAAACACTCTGATTTCTGGGTCAGTGCTCACTCAAACTATACACTATTATATATCAAATCGAATATTTTCTTTCCTAACACATTCCTTTCCGACCTTTCTTTTATTATCTTCTTATTTTTATACATCAAATTCTTCTAACTCTATTTATTCTATTACTTACTTTTTAACCAAACTTCTTTTGCTTATTTTAGTTCATAAATAATCAATATTGTCATTGGAATGATTGATTACTTCTTATACGTATGAGTTTTATTAAGAGACTACTATATTACAAAATTTTTGTATCTTTCATATTGTAAGTTAGGAATTTAAGTGTGAATTTAAGTCTCATACTGGTTAGAAATAAGAAAGTAAAATATTATATAAGGATAAAGACTCATAAACACATTGTATCATTCTAATGAAATTCTCTCTCTAAACTTAACATTGTAAAATATGGTTTTATTTATATATATATATATATATATATATATATATATATAATTGTTATATTGTAGCCAAATGGTTTAGTGCAAAATATATACGTATGCCAAATTTTATTATAAATAAAGAAACCACTAACTTCAAGTAAAATTGGTTGTACCTTCATTAAAACATTTTAGAAAAAAAAAATCACGATAATTAATTTACCTAATTTTATGTATTTTAGTTGAGTATTTTTTTTTTTCAATTTTATGTTTTTGCCATTATTTACTAGTATATATTACACATTTTTCATTGTTTTATTCCATTTTAAAATTAAACTGAATAAATAATCTTATTTGAAATTTAGTCAAGTGAAAATATAAAAACAAAAAATGTGAATTTGTTAACTTTCGCTACAATTAGAACGAATTTTTTTTCGTTAATTTTTTGAGGGACTCACAAAGTATAATTTAATATTATTTAATCAAAATCATTACATAAGGATTAATTGTAAACTAACAAATTATTTCATAATGACAGCAATTTTAATGGTTATTTGAGCGCTTGTCTTTTGTGGCATAAACGTAGAATCAGTTTGAAGCAATGATGTATATAAAGAATAATGGCCAATTATGTGAGTTTAAGTTAATTACGTCATTTTCTATATTGCAAAAGCTGTGTTAGTGATTTGAATCTCGTGTCATTTCCTATCATTCTCTACTTTGCTCTTCTTTTTTTATTTAGCCACTACATTTCTATATATTTTTGTTTCTTAAACTGAATTATTGGTGCAAAAAATAAAGTCACATTCTCATTATTATTGCTATCATAAAAAACAATGCATACTGCAATTTGTTATATATAATAATATTTTCCTGTTTAATATGTAGATGATATTGTTTTTCTATTTGACTTTAAAAAATATTTTAAATTTACATTATAAAAGGTACTCACGTAAAAAATAAATAAAGCATAGATATAATATATTTTATTACAGATATAAAATATATTTTTCCGATAAAAGAAAAATATAAGATCCAATATCGAAGTTGTATGTATTCTTTTTAAAGAAACTTTGGTGTTAACTTTAATGTGTATTGTAATTTTGGATGGTTCTTAGTAAAGTGAGAAGTGAAAAGACAAGAGATAGAAACTAATAGACAAAACACATAAAAAAATGTTAAATGTGGAATAAGATTGAAGATAAATAATAAAAAATGACTCTCACATAGATTTAAAGCAAATGCCCCCATTTTATATGAGATTAAAAAAAGTAAATAACCACATCGTAAATACAATTAAATTGAAAATGTTTACAATATTTGATTCAATATAATCAAACTTTTTTATTACAATACTAGGGAAAACTCATTATCATACTTATATGTTTACATTTTAAAAAAATAAAAATAATACGAGTCATTATAAGTTTCTTCAACCGCCAGTATCAAAAACTTTCAAAGGTGAAAGTGGAAAAGTAGAAGGCAAAAAAGAAAAAAGGAGACTGAAAATTTGATTTCTTACGATAATATTACTTGAAAATTATCGCATCAAAGTCATCCAGAACAGGTAGCAAATGATGACAGGGTTTCCTAACTGGTGGAGCATGCATCCACCATCTTTCATCCCTCCCCAGTATCTTCTTCCAGCTTCTTCATTTTCTTTTAATCTTTTCACCCAAAATCCAGACCCTCCTCTTTCGTAAGTCAAAATTTCTTCATTTCTTTTCTCTGTCTGTCATGGCGCTGTCATCTATGTTCTATACCAACGTTGTTGTCGTGTCTCGTAAATGCTACAAAAGTATACTACTTTACATTCTTTAACTACGGGATGATCAAACAACTATACGCATTTCTGGAATTGGTGCAAAGTGCAAAGATAAATTCTTTTCACATGACGTATCTGAGACAAAGATTTGCTGTTTCTGTTTGTTTTGCAGCACTGGATTATCCGGAGAAGAAGAGAAACTTGGTTTCATCGATTTTCAGCCGAAAACGTTGGGAAGCTGGGATGTCCAAATTCTTAACACTGCTTCTTATGGAGTTTCTAATAACTTTGATGAAACAAAGCAAGAAAATTCTCAAAGGGGCACTTTGTACGAACATGGGCGTCAAGAATTTCAGCCCGCTGACTCATCTTGGTCACACATGGTGCCTGTTTCTTCTCCCGGCTCTTCTTCTGTCACTGCCACCATCAGTGGTAATAATAATATATTGGATTTCACTTATAATAACTCACATCACAGAAAACATCTTCTACAAGACCAAATATCCGAGGTAACAAAAACTAAAGATCTTGCCGGAGTTCTTGTTAATTCTTGTTATTTAACTCCTTCTCTTTCTTATGCTCAAAGTGTAATAGCACAGCAACACTTGGTGTTTGTAAGAAAGCTAGGGTTCAGTCATCTTCAAGTCATACACCTCTCAAGGTGACTCCTTTCATTTTTTTTCCTTGTATCTTTCTCACGCGTGGTGAGTTATATCTTATTGTTGTCTTTCTTAGTTGTCTGTATTCGAGATTAATATTCTTTTGCTATCAAATAATTGTTTTGGAAGAAAGAAAAACACACATTCAAGTAATGATTTTCATGTATGAATCTTAATCAGGTTCGGAAGGAGAAGCTAAGTGATAGAATAACAACACTTCACCAACTAGTTTCCCCGTTTGGAAAGGTAACTAATGAACTCAACTATAACTGTTCAGTTATTATTATTGTTATTTAAGAAACCATTATCACAAGTGTTTTATTTAAGAAATCCCCATGAACATTCTTTTCAATCCTCCCATGATCCAACTTACATTTCGTTTGTGATGTGCTTCACTTTTGCAGACTGACACAGCTTCTGTCTTGTTGGAAGCCATTGGATATATAAGGTTTCTGCAGGGTCAAATTGAGGTGATGTTTCTCCCACATATATTATGTATACTAATTAATGTAAGTTTTTCAGAGTGGGTGAAAGCATGCACTTAAAGTTTTACCAATATTGAGAATGCTTTCTCCAAAAACACTCTTACGAGTTATGGCCGATATAAAATTTTATTCCTTTTTCCCATCCTTGGATTCAGGCACTAAGTTCTCCTTACTTGGACGATGCATCAAAAAACACGACGAATCAACAGTCTGTAAGCACCCATTTCCCAAAGACTTGACACACTAGTTTTAGAAGGACAAAAAAAATTACCTATATTTGTATGTACTAGAATATATATAATTGAAGAGAATGTTTCTTTTTTCAAACAACAGGTTGATGGAGAAAGAACCTGTGTTTTTCCAGAGGATCCGGGTCTGGTATGCTTTATTGGATCCATCACTTCATTATAAACAAATATTAGCAGCCCTTATTTGCAATTATTGAAATATTTAAATAGCCAAAAGAACTCGAATGAGATAAGGCTGAAGTCAAAAAAGATTCAGACTTGAGAGAGAAGTGAAATTAGTAATTGACACTTTTTATTTTTACCTTTTGCCCTCTTTTCTATTCCCATGTAGCTGTTGAAAGAGAATAATGGCCTGAAAAGAAAAGGAGGAACAAACCAGGTACGTATAAAAGAACAAGTTTAGTATTGTTATGAATGTAGCAATGAAGTGAGAAAGTTTGCATGGTTAATCTGAATATGAATAATTTGGTATTTGATTATGCGCAGGAAGCAGAAGATAAAGCAAAGGAGTTGAAGAGTAGAGGGTTATGCTTGGTGCCGGTGTCTTGTACCCAACATGTTGTGACCCAAAATGAGTGGCACGGAAGAGGATTTTAAACATCATGTACTCACTCTGATCTAGGTACAAGGATTTGGTATTCAAATATTTTGCTTCTTCTAAATATGCATTATCAAGATCCAACTGAAATTCTTCTGTTCACATTATTGAAATTACATTCAGCCTTCTTCTATGACAAATTTGCATGGAGACATGCATGCATGTAGAAGTAAAATGAGGTAGTTCAAGTCTCAGTATATAATGAGCGATTGGATAATTTTGTTTGTGGTGTTGAAGAATTGTATTTGTTGAGAATTTGTAATTGTGGGGTTTGGAAGATGCATTTGAGACATTTAATGTTGTTGTTTTGTAGGAAGAAGGTTTGAATGGTGATTGTGGAATTGTATTTGTTGGTTAGTGAGTGTAATTGGAAAAGCGAACAAGTTGTTGTCAGAAGGTTATGGCAGACATTCATGTGGATGGATTCATACATGGACCCCATCATCTTACTCTCTCCATTCATCTTGGACCACTTTCCTATATACTCAAGTGCACCCCTTCTATTCCCACCTCACTCTTTCATCATCATGACATGCATGTTACATCATCTCACCCATACATTGCTCTGTATTAATCTTCTTATTTCTTAATTTTACATGTTCTTTTTTCTAGTAAAAAGCCCAAACCACATGGGCCTCGTATCTCTACAACACAAGGGAAGTTGCATATGGGCCTCATTTGGGCCTTGGCCTGCTCTTTCACAATGTCTTTATATGTTTGAATGAAAGTTCGTTGCGTGAGTTCGGAAGTGTCCATACACACAATAAGACTATGTGTCATTTTATTTATTTATCTCAATATATTAAAAATATGAAATTTTGTAATTATCATAAAATGATATAACAGTTAATTTAAAACAGTAAATAATTTTTATTATTTTTTTTATAAACATGATTTTTATTATTTTTATTAAAAATATATTAGATAAAAAGGTGGTCATACTTTTTCCCGTTTTTTCACTTTATCACCTTCGGAAAATAAGAGATTGTCACCGTTATACACTAGTTTTATTAATGTTAAAATAAAAGAGTATCTATAAGTATAAAAGCAAATGTTTATAAAAGTACAAGAGCAAAACAATATAATTCCAATTTGACAACACTAGTTCATTAAAGTAACAACATTAATTCATTAAAGTAATTGTTGCATTCCCTATACAAATTTTAATTGATGTCAATTAGAGCTGTCAAAATGGGTTGGAATCCGCGAGTCAACCCGGCTCATCACGGGTTCGGGCCGGGTTGGGTTGAAATTTTCTTACAAATTTTAATACGGGTTGATTTTTAACCCGACTCATTTAGAACTCGGCTCATCCGGGTTGAACCCGTGGTGAGCTGGGCTTGCTCACTAACCCGTAGATAAAAGGATCACACAAGTGTTTTATTTTATTTTATTAAGTTGGGCTTTACATTTGAGTCATGTTAGGTTGTTTTTTTATCAACACATAAATAATTTGTAATTTTTTTTATTTTGGTTTGTATTTGGAATGTATTAAAGTTTATTTAGAGTCTAATTAGAATTATAATTTAGTTTTGACCGAAAAAAATTAAAAAAAAAAAAAATTAATTCAGTGAACCCGTGAGCCAACTCGTTTAACCTGCCAACCCGTGGTGAGTCGGGCCGGGTTCGAATTTTTTTGGTTCGCTAAAAAGTGAGCCGGGTTGGATTGGCTCACTAAATTATCAACCCGTGGTGGGTCGAGTTGGGTCGAGTCGGATTACCTGTTTTGACAGTACTAATATTAATATACTCATTCTATTAAGAATATCGAGTGTGAAAAGAAAAAACGATAACAAGCATCACAATGGATTTAACTATTGTTTAGTAGTGAAATATAGGTCTAATTAGTTTCTAAAATATTTCAACTATTATTAACTATCACAATTTAACTTTACAAAAATACTTTCCTAAAATAACGTTTCTAAATAGTAAAATAAAATAAAACGTAAAGTTAAAGTATTTTTTTTAGATTTATTTTCTTAAGTAACTTGATCTACAACAGATCAATTTTCAGCTTTTTCAACTATTTTTTTCAGCATAATCTGTCCAATGATTGACTCAAAATTAGATAACGACGTCACTTTTGCCGATTTTATAAAGTTTTGACTAAAAGGTATACGTGTGAACCTTTATCTAATCATGTACGTTTGTTCCTAGAGTTTAATATTGATATATATAGTACAATAAAATTGCTCCATACCGCTAATTAATAGAATATCATCTTTGGTTGTAGTATTTTTTTTTAAATAATTAATATAAACTCAGTGAATTTATTATATGGGTTAATTTATGACTATACAGAAACATAAAATTCTCTATTTATTAGAAAGAGATTCACTATCATTGTTTACAGTTCTCTTCAAATGAATATATTAATTAAAGCCGAAAGATAATATATTGATTTTCTATGTGCTATTGTGACGTTGTTTTTTAATGCATAATAATATATTGTGGAAGTGTGGACACACCCATAAAAGTGGTGGAGAAGTGGGCCTCGTGAGAAGCATGCGCTATTTCTTTATTATTGTTATTTTTACAAATTTTGTAGTGTTTTTCGATTCAGCTTCGGATAAGGGACCAATTTAAGTGTGTTTGGATTCACAGAATCATTCAGTGCTATTAATCCATTTGAACCAAACACGCCATTAATCATGTTAGGAACTATAATACTACATCACATGCACAAAGCATAGTAGCTTCTGTTAAGTTTTGACAAAAAAAAATATTATTTTTTTTATTAATTTAACTCGTGAGCCAACTCGTTTAACTTATCAACTTATAGTAGATTGGATCGGATTTAAATTTTTTTAGTTCGCTAATAAGTGAGTTGGATTGGATTGATTCACTAAATGATCAATCCATGATGAATCGAGTCAAATCGGACTAGATTGAGTTATACATTTTGATAATTCTAATTTGAACCAAACACACCATTAATCATGTTAGGACCTATAATACTACATCACATGCACAAAGCATAGAAACAAGAAAAATCACACAAAAACATTATTTTCGGCACCAAATATGAATAAAGGTCTGAATTATTGAAAATACGGTCGTTAAAAAACTTAATTATTATAATTAACTGATGCGAAACTAAATTGTCATAAAGACAGCAAATCCATTACTAAATGTAACTAATAACGTCTTTTGGCTTCTGAAAGTTTTTCCACTGATTAAACTTTTCGGTCGCAATTGTTACGTTACGGTTTATTCACGTGTTTGATTATAAAAGTATAAAAATTGCTATTATTGTCAACTTTTTTTGTTAGTTCAAAAGGAAAAATCTAACATGTCACAATCATTAAAACGACAGTTATCTACGTTCATACGAACCAGTAGAGCAAAGAAGTGTGATTTGAAATGGATTCGAAAATATAAATGTGAACGTTCCTTATGTGTGAATGCTAGATAACTAGTCTTCTAGATAACTAGTCTTCTTTCGAGGTGTCACTAATCAATAGTCTCTGTCACTAATTGTGTTTTGTTTTTTAGTGACTGAATACAACTATTATTCTTGATAAAATACATGGATTTATTCAACTTTCACATAATTTTCATTTTGATCTCTAAAATTTGTCACTTTTAGTTCAATTTTTTAATACTTGTACTTTTTATAGTTAGGGATCAGATTAAATAATGATGCAACAAATATATTCATCTCTACATAATAACTTTGTCAAAGGAACTGTCATGTTATATGTAATTTTTTACTATCTATGGTTTTTTTTTTATCTGTTTACAAAAGTTTATTTTTAGTTTAACATGTTTATTGATTGATTTTATTCTCTTGCCAATTTTAGTTCCTCAATTTTTTAAGTGATTGTTTTAGTGTTTTTTTCTTTTATCAAGTATTACGTTTAGCTCTTTTCAACTTTTATTTAATGTAATAACAATGCAATTAAATGTTATTAGAAAAAAAAAATTATGGCAATGAAATTGAAAGTATTAACAATTATGTGGTGTGAATGGTGACTCTCTTGATCAGGCATCTTCTCTCTTGGTCAGGCATCTTTACTGCATGACCAGAATCTCACAGCAAAAACAAAACAAAAACAAATACCTTCAAATTTGATGGCATATGATAGGGACACAATGATAAAACTGTATAAGAGATTGTTCCTTCACTCTCTCACAAATCAGTGCATAAGAACATGATCTGCATCTACAAATCCATACACAGAGTGTATCTATTCAAACGAACACAATGCAAAGGTAAATTGTGTAAAAATAAAATTAAAAATATCTTACCGAAAATATTAACATCTAAAGTTAAGTTTGTTGTCGAAATAATCACCTTGATAATATAATTAAAAACATAAAAAAAAAGTTTAGGAATTAAGCTGGGTAAAATATTTGTTTAAAAATCAAAACTAAAATTATCTAAAATTGAGATGCTAAAGAGATGCTTTTTTCCAAATAATTTTACCAGTATTATATAAACTATTTTAATATTATAAAGGAACTCTTGAATAAAAAAAAATCGGTTATAGGAAATTTATTTTTATTTCATGCTTTTGTTTCAAATTTATATCTGTAAACTTTATTTTAAGTATTAAGTGTAGTAAGAAATAGTGTAAATTTTAACGATTGAATGTCAATTTGTAATTTTACATAAAATTGTATAACATATTTTCATTAATTGAATTGACTAAAAAAGTAACTATTTATGCAATCATGTAACATAATTTAGATCGATCAAATTTGAAAGCATTAAAATTACGTTTGACTATATTTCGCTAAGAATTTAATTAATACGAGTCTAAATTATTTGAGTTTTTACTCTACCTTTCAGATTTTTTAAATTATAACTTCACACATATAACAAACATAATTTATCCGGTGAAAATAAAGATTAATAAACATTTAGTATAAACTTATTGATTATAGGAAATATTAATAATTATTCACATCCAGATCATTATGTTTGCAACATGAAACATGCATGGAGAACAATAATTAGAATATATATATATATATATATATATATATATATATTCAAAAGATGGAAATTTTTTTAATAAAATTATATTAAAAATTTCACACAAAATAATACAAATTTATAATATATAAGTGAGTGTATATTTTATTTTTGATTATGTAAAATTAAATGAATGAAACTTATTATTTTGAGAATTTATTGTATTATTACCTATTAATAATATCTAATTTCACACTCGATCGATATGCATGTGTGCATTAAAATAAGTAAGTTATTAGAACATAAAAATTCCTTAACTTAGTCATGAAACATTTCCATAGTTGTTTTCATTCATTCTTCTTGTTTCTTTTCTGTTGTTCAGTAGTGGCATGTGCTGGTTTTGCAGATAATGGTGGACTCACCTCTGACAATGTGAGTCTTCGTTTCCCACATGAAACCGGATATTATGGGTTTAGGGTAAAGGTATATTTCATTCAAATATTTACCCAACAGTTTAAACTCCTCAACTTTTGTCCTTTATACTTAAAGTGTGTTATGCTTTTCTATATTTGCACCGTCTCCGTTAAATATTTCAGAGAGAAAAAATTAAAAAACAACAGTTTGGCCGTAAGTGTGAACATGATGCAATTGAAGGACGCAACCTGAATTAGTTTTTTATTATATATTGTTGTCGCAATTAGAAAAGGTGATTACAATAATTGAAGCAACATTTGACTCGTGAGTCGCGGCTATGATGAACATGTTCAGTGGTTCTATAATTGCAACATAAAAATATTACTGTAAGTTGCTTAGAATGATGAGACACGGAGAGAGAGTTGGTTCCAGATATGCATGGAGAGAGTGGCCGTATGAACACGCAAATTCATCTCTGATTGAGCCAGAGTTCGCAAGCACTGACATCACTCTCCATATATATGCTATGCATGAAAACATTATTAGTTAAGTTGTTGGTCACTTGGTCGTGTGTGTCGATTAAGGAGAATGGAGAAGGAAGTGGAGCTTGGTTCTCTTGAAGGGGAAGAAGTGTCTACCCAACACATTCCACAGACGCAGAGACGCAAGGGTGGTTTTGTGACCATGCCTTTCATCATTGGTGGGTGCAATAAAGTGTACTTAATTTCTGATTTAAAATACTTGGATTTTGTTTTCCTTTCACTCAATGGTTCTCTCTGGTTGATATGGCAGCAAATGAGGCACTTGCGAGGATGGCAAGTTTGGGCCTTTTGCCCAACATGATACAGTACTTGATGGGGAGCTACAAGCTTCACCTTGCCAAAGCAACCAAGATACTTCTCTTGTCTTCTGCTTCCAGCAATTTCACCCCTGTGGTTGGTGCTTTCGTTGCTGATTCTTATCTGGGTCGATTCCTCACTATTGGGTTAGGTTCCGCCATCAGTTTTCTGGTATTCTTTTTCTTCTTCAATGATTCAGTTTTGGAGCTTGCTTCTTCTCTTGCTCTTTTTAATTCTGCAATTTCAGAAAAGAATTAGCTGATTAATTAGAAAGCGGTTCTAGATCTTAATAATGACGGTGTGTAACCATTTTCGGAAAGAAATGTTCACAAGATATGTTTTTCTGGACTGGGGTGTAGGGCATTTTCTGAAACAGAAGGTAAAGCCGGTCACTTTTAAGATGGGAATGAAATTAGTTATTGAGAATACTATATATATATACGATTCCATACGGTCAATTGGATTCCTAAACCCTCTGATTCTGTTCAAATCTCTTCGAACATAACCCTTTTCTGTTGTTCACAATTGGATGCACGACAATCATTCATGAGAAAGAGAGAATAATACAAGTGAAAAGTGGCATCAAAGTTTCATGTTTTTGTGAATGCTAGATAGGTATATACCAGTATAACAGAAGAGAATATTTTATGTATACTTTTCCATGATTCTATTGCACATCGATTTTTAAACTACCTTTAGGACAAATTTGCCAATCTTGTGAACCCTGTTTGTTTGATTAAGAAGTGGTGTGATCAGAAAAGTGTTTTTGTTTGGCCACAGGGAATGTCACTGCTGTGGTTAACAGCTATGATCCCACAGGCACGACCACCACCTTGCAGCCATGATTCTGAAGGCTGTAAATCTGCAACAGGAGGGCAAATGGCAATGTTAATCTCGGCCCTTGCACTCACATCAATTGGAAATGGTGGTTTAGCATGCTCCTTGGCATTCGGTGCAGACCAGGTTAACAGAAAGGATAACCCCAACAACAGGAGGATTTTGGAAACATTCTTCAGCTGGTACTATGCTTTTGCTGCTATTTCTGTCATCATTGCACTCACTGTGATAGTTTACATCCAAGATAATGTTGGATGGAAAGTGGGTTATGGAGTTCCAGCAGCACTCATGCTTTTGTCTACCATCTTCTTCCTCCTTGCCTCTCCACTTTACGTAAAGAACAAAGTACAATCCAGCTTGTTCACTGGATTTGCACAGGTCATCACTGTTGCCTACAAGAACAGAAACCTATCATTACCACCTAAGAACTCCCCTCAACTTTACCACCACAAGAAGGACTCAGATCTTCTTGTTCCAACTGATAAACTAAGGTAACATCAAATTCTCATCTTTTCATATTTTTTATACCCTGTGCATCATCAAACCCTTAACTTCAACTCGTGTTTTACTGTCCAGTTTTCTGAACAAAGCTTGCGTTATAAAAAATCCGGAACTAGATATCGCCCCTGATGGTTCAGCATCAAATTCATGGACACTCTGCACAGTGGATCAAGTAGAGGAACTCAAAGCCATTATCAGAGTAATTCCATTGTGGTCTACAGGGATCATGATGTCAGTGAACATTGGAGGCTCATTTGGGTTACTGCAAGCTAAATCCCTGAATAGACACATCACCTCACACTTTCAAGTGCCACCCGGTTCTTTCAGTGTAATCTTGGTGCTTTCAATATTTGTATGGATAGCTGTGTATGACCGAGTCATTCTTCCAGTAGCATCAAAGATAAGAGGGAAACCAGTGAGGATAACTGCAAAGAGAAGAATGGGACTTGGTCTACTTTTCTCTTTTATCCATCTTGTAGTTTCAGCAATTGTTGAAACCACACGGCGAAAAAGAGCGATCGAAGAGGGGTATCTTAATAATGGGCATGCGATTCTGCACATGTCTGCAATGTGGATTTTCCCACAACTCATCTTGGGTGGCATTGCTGAAGCATTCAATGCAATAGGCCAAAATGAGTTTTATTACACAGAGTTTCCTAAGAGTATGTCCAGTGTTGCTACTTCTCTTTCTGGACTTGCAATGGCTGCAGGAAACTTGGTATCTAGTTTTGTGTTCAGCGTGATAGAAAACGTTACTTCAAGCGGAGGAAAACAGGGTTGGATTTCAGATAACATTAACAAGGGTCGTTATGACAAGTACTACTGGGTTATTTCTGGATTGAGTGCTCTTAATATAGTGTATTACCTAATATGCAGCTGGGCTTATGGACCTACCGTTGATGAAAAGGTAGGTGAAGAAAATGGTTCCTCAATGGAGGAGGAAGATTCAACTGAACTTAGGAATGGAGGTGAAGTTGACAAAGACTTCAACAACAGTAAAGAAAATGGTTCAAAGGATTAAGTGTTTGATCATTGCTATCTATTGATTCACTCTCAAATATGAATGTTGTAGAACATAAATTTTATGAGAGGGAACAATGATTTCCTACGTAGCAAGTGCTTGTGATCACTTTACTTATAAACACTCTGTTCATAATACAGTTAGTGTGGATACAAAGTTCTGTTCTGGGCAATTGGAGTTAATATCAATGTATAATTAAGTCAAAGTTCCAAATTTTTCTTTTAGGGCAAAACTAATACTCTTTTTATTTTGTTACTTGGGATGAATTAAAAAAACATTGTCGCATATTAGTGAAACTTAAATCTAAAGATTATGAGATATTTGGTTTAATTTTTTTTTGTTTATTACGAATTTATAAAGTGATTTTTTTTTTTAATTTTTGATTCCTTGTTTATTAAATATTTTATGCAATTAAATTATTATGGATAAAAATTAGGATACAAAATATATTCTATACGGTCATATATTTTACAAATTATCAGTATTAAGTTAAAATATTTTTAACATTTTCTTTTTTAAATATGCACTATGGACTAATTCTTGCAAACATTAATAAAATAAAAAGATAAACTTACAAATAATAAATCGCATCTCAATTTAAATCAACATCATATCATTACTTCATAGTCAACCACGAACTCCTCCTACAATCCGCGTCTCACGTGGTACCTTTAAGAGTCAAAGTTATTACAACCACTTCATTTTTTTTAAGAAAAAATATAATAAAAAAAAAGATAATGAACCCAACTTAGATCTAAAATTTAAAAATTAATGGATTTATGGTCTTGTATTAAACTTTCTATTTTTTACTTATTACAGGGCTAAAAAACGCTAGTAAATTTTTTAATACACGATGCTTTTTTGACACCTGCATAGCTAAAAATATAAGATATGAAATTGATTAAATTAGTCAAAATATACAATTTATTGAGTTCTATGCATTTCATTAATGAAATGTCATGAAAACATCAGGTATATATTAATTCAGTTTATTTTCATTTGTCATTGTCAATGTAGTACATAATTAATTAAGAAATATAATCATGACCTATAACTATTTTTTTTCTTGAAGTTTCATATTATATTATCAACTCGAGACACTATATTATCATTTTTCTCGTTTATTTATCTTATTATTTTAGCTTTCTTATTTGCTACTTGGGAGTTAGGTGAACATAAGCATATAAAAGTTACAGATAATGCTATCTTTAACTTTTAAAAAGATATAGATAATAGAAATAATTCATTATATAATCAAATAAGAAGATAAAGAAGTGTAAAAAGTTTTAAAACGAGAGATGAAAAGTGTTCGTACAAATTATTATTACTCTATTATGGCAATAATAATAATAATAAAAAAAAGAGGATAATAATCATTATTCTTTTTTAATTACAATCTGTTACTTCCTTTTTTTTTCATTTCAAATAAATTGTTTTCTTACAAGATCTACTTATATTAATACTTTTATTCAACAAAAATAAGGAGGTATTGAATTTTTTTTAAATGAAAAATATATGTATTTTCCATAAAATAACATAACAAAATTTAGAACGTCATTAAGATCTAGGAAAATTATGTTGATTTGATTAAAACTATATTATTTGAGACGAGTTTGAGGTTTAAGTTTTATAAGTAAAAATAACATATGAGAAAGAATATTTTATGTTCCAAACACACATAATAATACATCAACAAAAAAAAATTATAAATATTGGACATCAACAGTAAGTAAAATACTTAACAAATTGGCACATGATCCAACGCTTCCCCTGCACGACCTTCGTATCTTTTTTAATGAATAATTAAGAAAAGAAAACGGAGAAAAAAGCTTAATGAATCATGGTTCTATCCAATTATTGGTTAATCATACTTAATCGGCACAGCACTTCCATGTAAACTTTGTAATTCCATGAAGAAAGCACTTCCACTTAATATATAGTGCTGTCTTTAATATTTTAAACATTGCCTCCTTCCTTAATATAATGAATAAATAATTGAAGTTACTAAAATAATCTTTATTGAAAAATGTGCGAGTGTTTTTCTTATAACTAGAATCAAGAAAATACACTCATTCTCTTATATAAATAATAATGACTAGGTGTTTGTGAAGAGTATGCAGATTTTTACTTTGTAGTTCTTTCTCTGCTATTTGTTCTTACTTTTCTCTGTATCAGACATGGACAAGGAAATGGAGGTTGCTGCACACCAACACATGAATCCACATGTACAACGTCGAAAGGGTGGCTTCATTACTATGCCTTTCATTATAGGTAAGAAAAAAAAGTTATGGTAATGAGTTTTAGATATTTGTTCAGTTTGATTTGTGTTAAGAGATGGACTTTTTATAAGTCTAAGTTAATCTTTCCTGAACGGTTTCTAAAGTGAGGTTTGAGTCCTGTATATTATAAAATTATTTTATCTTGACGTAGAACTCATAAGATCGTTGAAAATGAGTTATATTGCAGCAAATGAAGCACTAGCGAAGTTGGCAAGCGTTGGACTTATTCCAAACATGATACTGTATTTAATGGGAGATTACAGAATGGGAGCAGTGAAAGCAACTAAGATTTTGTTCTTGTGGTTTGCTGCTACAAATTTTGGTCCTGTGCTTGCTGCATTTGTTGCTGATGCATATTTGGGTCGTTTTCTTTCCATTGGTTTAGGTTCAATTCTCAGTTTCCTGGTTCGTATCTCTGCCTTTCTATTCTATTTCTAATCACAGATTCTTTGTAAAAGAAAAACGATTCTAAACTAATATTTACGGCTTCAGATCTTGATTCTGCTAATCAAGTGAGTCGGTGTCCATCCAAAACAAAAGGAAGCATAAAAGTTGACAATATATATATATATATATATATAATATTTAAATAGTGATTAATATATTCCAAAATATAACAAGAAAAAGATACTAAGTAAACGTTGCGTATACATATACATTTTGACTTTTACGCAAAACCCATGAAATTATTATAATGATTAGATATGATATTCATATTTCTTTTTCACATATTTTTTATCAATAAAGAATTATATAGTTATATACTTAAAAGAAATATTAGTGTCATTCATTGACAACATCCAAAATTTCTATTTAATAATTAAAGAATTTGTGAGTGTGATTTAAGACCTTTGATACACTGATATGATACAATATATAACTATGATATTTGTTGTGCTAACATAATATGATAATATAGTTTTTTTTTTCTTCATTATGATGTATTTCTTATTTCAAAGAGCAGAGTTAGGTTTATCTTGAGAGGATAAACTTTTCTCTTTTTCTCATATTATATATACTAAAATGTTAATAAAGGGAATTTTAAACGTTTTGCTCGTAAAACGTAATGATATTACAGTAATACACTCGATGTGGAACTTCGAAGATTAACTCATGCCAAGAAAATAAGATTATAAAGTATAGTTAAAGGAATTTTGACTGAATTTGAGGAGAATTTTGCAGGGAATGGCTGTGATGTGGTTAACTGCCATGATCCCAGAGGCAAGGCCATGCAGCCATTCAACTGAAAACTGCAAATCTGCAACAACACCACCTCAAATGGCTATCTTACTCTCTTGCTTTGCTCTCATATCCATTGGAGGTGGTGGCATTTCATGCTCCTTGGCATTTGGTGCAGACCAGCTTAACCAAAAAACCAAACCCAACAATCAAAGGATCTTAGAAAGCTTCATAACTTGGTACATAGCTTCTCAAACCATTGCTGTCGTTTTTGCCTTGACGGGAATAGTTTACATCCAAGACCATTTTGGTTGGAAACTGGGCTTTGGGGTCCCAGCAGCACTCATGTTCTTCTCCACTCTCTCCTTCTTCCTCATTTCCCCACGTTATGTGAAGCAGAAACCAAACACCAGCTTGATCACTGGCTTTGCCCAAGTGATTTTCGTTGCCTATAAGAACAGAAAGCTTTCATTTCCACCTAAGAACTCCACTGGCAATGGGGTGTATCACCGTGACAAGGACTCAACCCTTATCGCCCCAACTGATAAACTAAGGTTGAGAGCAAAATCATGCATTACCCTGATGATCTTGAGTGCCATGAACTGATAAAGTTTTTGACTTGATGCTTACTTATTATTGTAGGTTTCTAAACAAAGCTTGCATCATCAGAGACAGAGAACGGGATATAGCCTCTGATGGGTCAGCTTCAGAAAAATGGAGTCTTTGCACAATAGAGCAAGTTGAAGAACTGAAGGCAATCATTAAGGTTGTTCCCATTTGGTCGACCGGTATCATGGTGGCAGTCAGCACAAGCCAAACATCACTTTGGTTGCTCCAAGCTAAAACCATGAACAGACATGTCACTTCAAGCTTCCAAATTCCAGCAGGCTCTTTCGGAGTATTCATGATGCTTGCAGTATGCATAACTGCGGGTGTCTATGATCGTGTCATTCTTCCTGTAGCTTCAAAAGTGAGAGGAAAACCAGTCACCATCAGTGCCAAAAGAAGAATAGGAATTGGACTGTTTTTCTCCTTTTTGGACTTTGTGACTTCAGCAATTGTTGAGAGTATCAGGAGGAGGAAAGCAATAGGAGAGGGGTTTGTAGATAATCCTGATGCAGTGTTGGAGATGTCTGCAATGTGGCTTATTCCTCATAATATTCTGTGTGGTATAGCAGAAGCCTTTAACACCATAGGCCAATCAGAGTTCTATTACTCAGAGTTTCCAAGCAGCATGTCAAGCATTGCTGCATCTCTTTTCAGCCTAGGATCTGCTGTGGGAAACTTGGTGGCTTCTCTTATACTCAGCATTGTGGATAATGCTACTTCCAAAGGTGGAAAACAGAGTTGGGTTTCTGATAACATCAACAAGGGTCACTATGACAAGTATTATTGGCTTCTTGCCATAATGAGTGCTGTTAATTTTCTTTACTATTTGGTTTGCAGTTGGGCTTATGGCCCTAGCGCTGAAGCAGTCTCAAAGAAGGAAGAAAGAGGGAAAAGGGTTCATGATCAACAACAAGAGGCAATGTAATGAACTCCAATAAGTGTTCTCTTAAAGTTAATTAATCATGTTTTTACTACCAAATGGGAGACATATACATAATTTGGATATTGTAACCTTTTTTTAATGATCAGCTTCTGTGTGCTATAGTACTATATAGAAAAAACTATGTTTTGTACAACTTGCATTCATGAATAAATATTTGGCAGTTGCGTCTTGAATATTAGTAAAAGGTACAAGTCTTATATTACTTAGTTTATATTCTTCCAAAGAGTTTATACAGTAAGACTCTCCATGTAGAATGGATGCAACGATTTTATACAGTGATATACTTATCATACCAAACTTGTCACCTTTCGGCTTTATTTTCTTTCTTACAATTCAGACACAAGCATCAGACATCAAAAGTAAACAAGCACAGAAAGAATCAAAAGAAATACAACTCGGTTTAAATTTTAACAGCTCCACCGTGAATGTGTTCACTTGGACATGAATTGGTTTGGAGGAGGAACGTTCAATGTTTGACCACTTTGCTGTTTTGCATGGTTTTGTGCAAGAATTCCATTCCATCCTGCGTGGAAATTGCAATAAGGTCTGTCAGATAATGATTAAGAATGTAAAATTGAATGAGGGTAGAAGAGAAGGAAGGAGGTGAGTTACCAAGAGCAGGGTCAAGTCCTCTTATTTTTAGCTCTCTGAACTCTTGACAAAGGGAACAGCATGGACAAAAGATGTGAGAGACTATGTCCGTGTATGGTGCTTCCACCAAATTGTACCTTTTTCTCAATTTTGTTCTGTACTTTGACCCCATTATCCATTGAGAGCACAAAGCAGGCATCATTAATAGGTAAATGAAGCTCCCCAGATGACAACCTGAAATCATTTGAATGTGTCAATTGTTAGACAATCCTAGAGAAAAACCAATACATAGGAAAACATTACATTATCTTTAATTTGAAATTGAATATAATGTTTCTGAGAATTTTTTACTGTGTTGTTTAATCTCTCTATTTCTGAGTAATAGAATACTACGACTCACTCTTGAATTTCAATGTTATAGGTTCAAACATTTATATCCAAAAGTGGAAAAAATTGTGAGAAATCAATGCATGGTGAGCTAGGTGTAAGGATCCGTACTAAGTTCTCCACCATCTAATATTTCTGCTATCTGCCCAAATGTTACACACGGGAAAAATGATGTCATAACAGCTGCAACCAAAATGAAAGTATGCATAATTAGATCAACCTCACTGCATATTGTGAAGCAAATAAAGATAAATGAATCCAGTAATGAAAAGCGCTACTACGTTCATTAAGGTTATCTTTCTAGAACAAGTTTGAACGTGTAATCTAGTAATTAAAGTAAAGTAGATAATACCATTTGTCTGATTCTCATGACAGTCAAATAGTCCAGTGCTCCATGGACTCCCTATTGGCTGAACTGTATCAGCTTCATACCTTGGAGCAAATGAACCAATGGCTTCATTCTGTTGAATCTTCTGATCCTCACTGGTCTGCATCTCACCTTTTTTCTTTCCTGAAAAGGTCTGACAAAAACCAAAACAATGAAGGAAGCCTAGAATTAAACCAACTGCAGAAGCAGATTGCTCTTGCAAATGCTGCTGGACTTACAAATAAATAAATGAATGAAACTGCAGCATTTAAAAGAGCATTTGGAGTATGAAAGGCCAGAGGGTATTGTAGAAAAATCGTGTATCTCATTTAATTGATAAAAATATATTAAGAACTTTAGAAAGAAGTTTCATGCTCGGACCTGGACAACTGGATGGAAGAGTAGACTTTGAAAGTCGTAGATAATGGAATGAAAACAAAACCAGATTTTGGAGCTAATAGCCGAAATGCTTGACACCAAAGTGAGTACATGCACTGATATCTTAATGTACGCAAAAGTCAAGTCAAATAAACAACTCAACACCACTGTACTCTATTCTCTTGAGAATATACTCTGCTAAAGTAAAAGGTAGAATCAAGTTGTGGTGACAATCATGAACAGTATGAAAGGTTTTGTTCGAGTTGACTAACGTTATTCAATGAAATCATGCAATGCATTGCAAACATGGGATCATTTTCCTTTTGGGTCAAAGGATCACCTCTTAATAAGGTTCAAAGCCATAATGTGAATGTGTAACTTAAGCGGATTTTGCAGACGCGTCTTCTTTAAACTGAATTCATGCCAATATGGTGTTATTCAAGTCGATTAGATTCGGTATCATTTATAATTGAGTCCAAACATACTCATTGTGTTTAGAGAAATTACAACAATATTCTCTATGTTTTCTTCTAATTATACTTGCACTTCTTTTTAATGTGACAAAAAATCTCTTAATTATTGTGATTTCATCATGATCGCACTTTTTCTTTGCAAACTTTGTCAACTCGATTTAAAACAAATTATAGCAGCACTTGTAAGGCTTGTTGTAATTATACTTTTACGCCTTCCTTTTTTTTTATTATTATTTTTACACACAATTTCCTAATTTTTGCAACTGGGTTATAGCAAACAGTGCCTAATATTTATAATGTAATTTTTAATGTAAAAAGTGTTCGTCTCCTTTGTTAAGAGTTCATGTCCTTGCAAATGATTTATATGTTTGAAGTTTTGGACATTTCACGTGTTTCTGTCATTTGTCTCGTAGGTATTTTTGGACAACCTGTTTTCTTTCTTTGGAGTAGGTATCTTTGAGTGATAAATTGTCATATATGGTAAATTTATTGATTCTTGTAGTTACCAAAAAGTATTTGACGAATTAACCGTCATATATGGTCAAATTTTTAATTTAAGCTTTTTAAATTTCTATAAAAACAAATAATGCGTACACTAATCGTGTAAAATCATTTATGTTATTATCCAATTACAAATTGTTGTATATAACAAGTTCTTTCAACTTTATTATTAGAAAGTTATAATAAAGTAGTAAAAAGCATTGATAAGAATTTATTTTTATCCTTTAATATACTATGAGGATATTCGAAGCAGAAATTTATGATAAAATCATACAAATTCATTCAGGAATAAAGAAATACAGAACCCAACAAAAATGTGGTTTTAGCTAGCGCTTCCCTTTTTGTTTATTTGGAACATTACACACTTGGGGAGGAAAAAAACCCTATATTGTCAAGAAACTCAGCAACAATATTCTAAGGATCTCTCCAAGTATGAATTTGGTATAAAAAACAGCCTATACAGCATTCCCTTAACAAGAAAGACTATCAGTATCAGATGGCCAGGCAAACAAAATACATACTTCCGATGGAAGACCTGAACGAATCACTCTCCAGAGTCCCATGGCACTATTCCAATATATTACCATTTCCAATGTACATCAAACGCAGCCCAGAGACATGGTCATGCCAAGACCATCTCAAATACTTACCTTTTCGGTTCCCCAAGCCCTTTCTTCAACCAAACTAGTCGCTATCCATCATTGATGGTTTCATACGCTGGATCTGTAAAAAGACACACTAAGATTATAAATCCAAGTATATGGATAAAAATAAATGGTTAAGCATTTTATGGAAAGTGAGAAAAAAAAAACTAGGGCATCTAGGGAGTAAAAGATCCAGCTTAGAATACCTTATTAACAAGCAAGTTCACTTGTTCTCTGTACATTTCCTTCAAGTCTACAATATCCGCACGTAGTTCCTCCAGCTAAACACATGGAAAGTTTTTTTTCAGTGAAAACTACAAAGTAGATAACTTTTTCATTATAAAAGTAAATAAATAAAAGGAAAGACGACAGTTTTGGCATATCAAAGTCCTATGCCCTAGTATAACTACAAGCCTACAAATTATTTTCTTCTCTTTTGCCCATTATTTTATTTATGGCCTAGCTTGTCTAGCGTTTTTCTTTCATTTGATTTCTCAGATTTTCTGAAAGGGTCACGATTCAGTAGTGCCATACTCTTGTCTGGACCCTAAAGTATTTCAAACACAAGAAAAATGATCAGAAAACAAACTTAAAGAATTAGTTCATAGGTTGGCAGTGATTTCCTTAGAGATAGAATAGGCAGGCCACTAGGTCAGGAATCCAAAAACCAAATTATGTCTAAGAAATTACTTCTAGAAAGAAAACAGAGGTTGCCAAAGTTAGAATTACCTCTTCATCACGTTCGCCCATCAATTCCAAAGCAGCAGAGTGCCTCCTCCTTAGTGCGTCTAGCTCTGACCGTAAGCCAGGTAATACAGCAGCCTCCCCACGCAACTTCTCACACTGCAGGGTGGATATGATATTCATGTCATGGTTAATGACAAGGAACGTGACCCATAAGTGATAAACAGGAAGCAAAATTCACCTGTTCTGTCATTTTGACCAGCTCGTCAGCAAGAGAATCGCGGATAGATTCCAGTGATGCCTGGAATTTGTATTATTAAAAGAAATCATCATTGTATCCCAAATAAAAGGGTCATCCAGATCACTGCCCTATGATCCAACAGCTTAATATAAATTATATTAGTGATATACTATAAGTTCTATTACTTGAACATCATGATAAATTCTCAATGATAAGAGAATGTCAAGCTATGAACAAGAATGTATGGTGCAAAACGTTTACAGGGAATGAAGGCAAGAAAAATCATACCAGGCGTGACATGTATGAAGCAAGTTCACCCTCCTTCTGACGAAGCGCAGCTTCAAAAGAACTTGGTGTCATGCTTTTCACATAGTAAGGGCTCATACTTACTTCTCCTGGGATTCTCCTATCAGAAATACTATCAGATAAGTCCAACGATGCTTGCAGAAAGTGGCTTTCTTCCAAGCTTCCAAGGGAGCTTGCACTAGATATTTTCCGAGACAGGTTTCCTACATCATAAAGAATATTAAACATATATCACAGACAACTCAGCCATAGTGATGGATAGAGAAGCAGAGCATCACACCATTCTCAAAAGCAGAAGTTTGCTTTGTAATGGGAGTTTGATCTGACGATGGAGCAGAATGAACACGGGCAGTTCTCTCCAGCTCTGATCGAGCAGCCTTTTCTTTTTCTATCTCCTGGAAACAATTAAGAACTTAACTCACGCAATACTGTACCTAGTTATTTCTTTTTTTTTTCATTTTTATGTATTGTTTCTGTTCCATAATTTGACCAAATATTCTACATAAGCTTGCTAATATAATTAATTCCAATCATCCATATAATGTTGAAACGTCCACCATAAAAGCAAGTTGACTTTCTTTTATAAATTTTTTACAGAAAAGATCATGCAGCATGAAACCAAATCTCTCCTTTGGCTGGTAATCCCATTACCCACAAAATGAGAAATGATAGAAAATTTAATCGGAGGTGAAACCAGAAGCTTCATTAACAAGTTTGCAGTGCAATATTTGAAATCCATAATCAAAAAGCTCTACCTGCTGAAGATGCTCCCTGTGTATCAGTGCCTCCTGTAACTCTAGCTTGTATTTCTGTCTAATGTCTCTGATCTCTTCCTCAAGCTGTCTCACACGACCTTCTTGAGTGTCAGCTTCCTCCTTTGCTGCAAGATATTCCTGCCTACTTTCAGCTGCCCTTTGTCTCTCTTTTTCAAGGGTCCTACTTAATTGAGTCTGTTCTGCTCTTAAACAGGAAATCTGTAATTCATTGTTAAAGCAAAAAGTCACATATACAAGAAATTGCCATTAAACATGCGATTTCACTGGAGAAATTACAAAACCTGAGCCTCAAGGACATTAATTCGAGACAAGGTCTGAGATAAGCGTTCATTCACAGATCGCTCTCTTTCCTCTGCAGTTGCAGCTTTAGCCTCAGCTTCCTGTGGGATAGGAAAAGATGGAGGAAACACAATGATATCCAGAGGGAAAGTTTCTAAAATTAAATTAAAAAAGTATTTTACTGACCTGAAGTCGAGAATTGAGAGTTCTTTCAACAGCTGCCCAAGCTTCAGCTCTTCTGGCATTTGTTTCCTGTTATAAAGTGAATTCTAGTATAGTACAGATCCCGTGGAACAAAGCCTTAAAAAACAGTAGAATAATTCTGAATCATGTGTATTAACCTGCATGGCTTCAATTTGCCTTAAAAGTGGCCTTGTGGATTCAGGAACTTGCGTAATCAGTTCCTCACACCGTCTTTCACTTGCCTAGAGAAATCCAACCAAACTATAAAATCTACCAAAAACACAAATAAAGTGGCTAAAACTTATTTGTAACAAATACAAGCAGAAAGAGTGAGAGCACCTGATAACGTTTTTGAAGATCCTCAATGTCCCTGCGAAGCATGTCTTCTTTGAAGACAGCCTGAAAATAGACAAAGAAAACATTACAGCTGGAAAATAGCATCTTGAGAAAGTTAACTCCATAAAAAGAAATGTCAGAAAATAACACAAACCTGTTGTTCCTTTCTACTTAATGTTTGTCTCAATTCTTCAAGTGCCTGGACTAGCATAGATTCACGTTCCTCAGCTTCTCTCAGACGACTTTCTAGCTCAGTTCTTGCTTCATTGTTCACACGAGCCTCAGCTAATGCTTCAGCTTCCTTAGCAGCAGCCAAAGCAGTTGTATAATATTCTTTCTGTGCTGCAATTTCATTTTGGTGTTTTTCTATTGTTTCTTGCAGCAACTTCTCTGTAGCTGTCTTGTCCCTCTTGATACTTTCTACTTTATTCTCCTCCACCTGGTTTCCATGGCATTAACCAAAAAACAATTTCAATTAAAAGTATTAGTAAATATATGGATTATAAACACATGCTACTCCAAAAAAAGAATGCCACTTCCAATGATATAGAAGATTGTCCACAACTCTACAGTAGCACACAACTATAAATGATAATTACCCTTAAAAGTAATATGAATTTAAATTATTAGCAGTAAGATGGGACTTCTATAAACAGACTACAGAAGAAAACCTTTTGCAAAAAGATAAACAATCTGCACCCAAAAAGTAAAGATAAAGCTCTACCCATTAAATTTCTGATTCCTAGATTCCATGGTGAATGAAGAGAATTATTCATTCAAAAGATACCACTAACAAATAATAACTTCTAATAATGCTTTCAGAATAATTCCATCACCTGAAGTTTAGTAGTCAAACCTTTCTTCTCCTCCTCAAGATCTCTGATCTAGCTTTCATAAAAAAAATAATTAAGACATCTGTAACAATATGTAGGTATATATACAATTGAAGATTGTGGGAAATACAACAAATAGTCTGCATACCTGAGCCCTTAGTTTCCTAATTGTGGATTCTTGAGTAGCCTGCTTTTTTGAAAGTTCTTCACCTGGGATGAGAGACAGTCTAATATGAAGAAAGAGCCTCTATAATCTCCACTAATTAAATAACTCCATGCTTCAAAGGATAAATGTTATAATTACAACCGAAAAGCCCTTCAAAAGAAATTATTAATTTCCAACCAAAACAATGAAAATTAACATTTCACACAATTTTATAATGTAACATCAGCCTTTGCCTTCCTCAATTTTATCATCTAGCTCTCCTATAAACCTTGTTCAAAGCTGTCAACCAAGCCAAACAATAAAGGTATACAAAATACCAAGTCCGAGTAAAGGTGTTTACAAAGCATTTATTACTCTATAACTATGAAAATCTTAAAAGAAATCCAGGCAAGATCTTACTTTCCATTTCCTACATTTAACACACTAAATTAAAAGCAGCTATGCAAAAATTCTATGCCCAAGTAAAAGTGCTTACAAAGCATTTACTACTCCAATAAATAAGGATATCCCTTTACAAATGTTAAAGAAATCCAAAGAAGTACCCAACTGAATAATTTAGTACTGTGAATTTTGTCCCTTTAGGCTTTAGCTGGCATACATCTAAGAGAATCATCCACATAGTCAACCCCAAAGAGATAAAAATAACAAAATATATGATTTTGTGGCCGCAGAGCCTGTATGATACAAATTTAGGTTTAATTTCAGACTGCAGTACCTTCTGCCATTACTTGGGTAATTATCTCATCCTTTTCTTTCAAGAGTGCAGCGGCATCAATTTTTTTACTCTGCTCTCGGCGAAGTGTATCCCTCTCCTTAGTGAGAGCGTAAACCTGCAATTAAAAACCAAAACAATTATAAAACCCATAACTGTAGCTCAAACTAGGCCTGCCTCTTTGATGTTGAAATGAATTTCTAACACCAATCCCCAATGCTTTAGATGCTCATGTTATAACATTAAATTATAATTTATCGTCTCTGCTTCCATGGAAACTTGTTTATCAAATGCACTAACATTGCAAGAATTTTACTGGTATACACAAAAAATGGAACAGCATATCAAATCACAACTCAAGTATTGCTTTTAAATAAAGCAAATGATGCAGGATGCATCAGCACCTCCACAGAATAGCGTCTCAGCATAACTGACATTTTTGGACACGACACTTGACAAACACGCCTTCCACTTGTTTCCAACATCCCTCAACCAGGTCACAATAAAAGAAATATTTCAGGATACACCTCTTTGATACATATTGGACACCTCTCCAACACAACCAAAGAAACTAAACACTGCTACTATAAAAAATAAATAAATAATGTCATCAATATTGCTAGACTGGACTTTCTTTTTGTGAGGTTCATTCCCATAAGACTTAAGTATTTAATTTAATTACTAGAATACATGTTTCTTAGTATTCTGATGACCCATTATTACATGTTGTAAAACTTCACAAATTTGTTTTACGAAATATATAAATGAGATCTTTGTCATGTTGATTATATAAACAAGCAATGTCCCTCATTAATCATTTCCCTGTGACCTTGTTGGAATTGGTTCTTCATAAGCGAAGGTTCATCCCTCAAAAGACTGACTCTGCAACTTATATGGCATCTCTGCCAGCTATGCACTTGTACGACGAGAAACTCGAGAACATCTGAAATGAAAGTACGCATTCAAAGGAAAACATGTGACCCTTAATAGTAATTTTATCAGTTGTGCCTTGCTAGGTTAGTTTCTGTGATGAAAAAAGTCAACCAGAACTTCTCTGTATAGACCATACACCACTTTTGAATTATGCATCTGAGTTATACTACTGATAAGTATGCACAAAAACAAACAAGATTTACGAAGTTGTAACATTCCACTATTTCTATTTGCATTTGTATTAGTTAATTATTACTATTGGATTTTGAATATCAAAATAGATACGGAAGATTAAATAAAACATCATCAAAATCACAGTATATTCACTCCATTCAAAGAATTTCTACACCATAAAATCAAAACAACCATCTGAACAAATTTAAGAATATCATATTAACTAACAATCAACTTCAATAACCAAATATTTATATTTATCAAAATTGCATTCTCTTTCTTAATTTATCCGATATCATTATAATTTATTCTTCTAATTTTCTGAATCATATTTTTCTTAAGATAGTACAAAACCTCAATCCAACTATTCCTCCAACATTAACTAAATATTTCTTTATATTCCACATAAATCTTTGAAGATATAACTATCACATGTTGTCACAAAATACCTTTTCTCCTTCAAAAAAATTAACAATCTTTTCTTTTCTCTAATTCTAACTATAATTATGACCAAAATAATAACAATCAAAAACCTCCCCTTATATTCCTTATCAGTCCTAAAACACTCAAATCACATGCTCTCAAAATATTTTTCACTTTCCAAGGATTCTCAACTCTTTCACTCTAATTCTAACAATAACATAAAACAATTATAATAAAAATAATCAATTACAAAAAATACTTAGGGGTAGCTTTATTTTCAGTATCTGAACTAAACTTCCTACAACTTCCTTCTTTTCAACACCTACTCCTTTATATATTTCCGTTCAACCTCTTCTCTGAATTTCGAAATCACTTTTGTTTATCTCACAATTCTGATCTTGCCCTATTGTGTTCACCCCCCTCTTTTTAATAAGAAACCTACAGTTTTATAATCACCTTTCCTCTTAATTGTCAGTGATGACTAGTTATGTTAATTTAATTTTTTTAATTGACATTAGTACGATAAAATTTCCCACTTGCAAATTTATTTATTCTTTTTTTTTTTTGTAAAGCTCATGCTAGGAAAAAAATTAAATAATTAACTTTTGAAAACTTTATTTCACAAACTTTATTTCTTCTTTGAAATATATCTATATTTTCTTAATTAAATAATTAATTTGTACAACAATATTTACTCTTCCTATTTTTAAATCACACACACACACACACTTATGTATGTATGTATATAACTTAATTTAATATTTGAGAATTATGGGTCTTTACACAAGTGATACCTTTCTCTCAAGAGTTGCAACTCTCTGATGGTATTCCTCTCGCAAAGACTCAACTTCTGCCTCATTGGATTTTCTCTGTTACACAATTATCAGCAATGAAATATAAATATTCCAGAGGAAATGGATGCAGCAGTGAACAACACAAAATAAGATGAGAAATAAAAGTAGGGAACAGTGACATGTGCTAATTAACTTACAAAAACACCAAAGGTATCTTCATAGAAAGATGTGCAAAGGAAAACTGTTACATCATAAATATTATACAACATGAAATATCCAGAAAATTACAACACATACAATATCATGTAAAAAAAATTCATCTTCAATAATTTTTTTATAACCTACAACTGACACAAAATTAATCAAGGAAGAAAAACTAGATTTTGAAAAAATTGTCTTCTGAACCACACCATCTATCATTGACAAATAAACATGTTTGACTTCTACTTTTTCATGATATTAGTATTCCATGTTGGTTGCTCAGTTAGCCAATTCATTTGCTGTTTGTCAATGCAAGACTGTGTCTTAGAAATGGCATATAGGATCAATGATTAGCTTCCAATGCTACATGTGCAAGAAATATTGGGTTTAAATATTTAATAGACAGATGAAATGACAAATACTAAGGTTCAGGAAGTGACAATAAAAAGTTGTAATAAATCAAAAACATCGCACAAAGCTACTGCTAGGTAATCAAAAAGTAAATATACCTTGAAATCCTCAATCACGGATTTTAATTGTTCATTTTCATTCATCAATTTTGCAATGTCATCAGCTTTTGCCTACAAAGGGAACCAAGATTATGAAAATGTAATAAGATATGCAACATTGTAATTGCCACAAAAGAAACATATAGAAGAGGAGTATAATTATATACAACTTCTTGGATATATTGGAACATTAAATTGAACTACCTTTAGCTATTAAGAAAGTCGGAAGATTGTAGCTGATTATAGCAAAAGAAAAGGGGTGTAGAGGACCAAGAAATCATATTTACAAAAGAGTGAATTAGAAGCCACTTTTACACCATCGGTCTGAACTATCTTTACTGTGAAGAACCTATGATTCTTTATTGTGATAATAAGTCAATTATTAGCATTGCTCACAATCTAGTTCAGCACAATAGGACAAACACAAGATAGATAGGCACTTTATTAAAGAGAAGCTAGAAAGTAGCCTTATCACTACTTTTTCTGTCCCATCAGAGCTTCACTTAGCATATTTGTTTACCAGAGATCTTCCCACGATGATTTTACGATCTCACATGCAAGCTGGGAATGATAGATATCCATTCACTAGCTTGAGGGAGAGTGTTGTCTATACAATATTAAGTGTACTACTAGAAGTTGTTAGAATATTATAGAGATCTCTCTATTTATTACTACATGGTTAGAGTTCTCTATATATAAAGGTTGATGTATTGTTTCAATCAATTGAATAAGAATCTTCTTTCTTTCAAATTAATCCTTTCAAGTTATGTACATACATATACACAAGCACACATATATATAAAAAACAACACCCCATATGTTTAGGATCTTAACCAAGAAAAAAGAAGACAATGAGCCCCCAAAACTTCTTAACCACGTCTATCTAGAGATCAAGCCATCATTCATCATAGTTCTCACTTTTCAAACTAAAAAGATAAAAAATCTCCTTAAAAAGAAAAAAGAATATGAATCCCAAATCCTTTTGTTGCTAATACTAAAAAGAAACAATTTTTTACGTTCACTTCTCAATCGGTTAATAAAAGACTAAGAAAATTTCTTTTTGACAAAGTGAATTAGAAACTAAACTATTTTTACACCACTTAATAATCTTCATGACTTCTGTTTTATGTAAGAGAAGCTTGGGAAAATATATAGTCTATGAAAAAAGCTTAGTTCCACAAACACATAGACCCTAACCAAGACAAAACGTACAACAGACCAAGAAAAAGCCTACCTAGAGATGATGTAGCGCTTAGATCTTCTTGTTATACTACGAGATCTTGCAACAAAAACGAATGTGCATACAAAAAGCTTTTATTTCTGCCGTGATAACATGCACTAAACGAAATACCTGAGCCTGTCTTGCAGCACCTTGTAGGGCAGCTTCCATCATTTTCATTTCCCTTTTCACCCTCTCTAGTTCAACCATGGCGCCAGAGTCAGACATAGTTCTTTCAGATCTTATATGATGCACTTTCATGTCAGCTTCAACATCATGGGCAAAGTGGTCGCTTTCATTTTCTTTTGCAGCTGTTTCAGTTTCAGGTAATAACTCTACAGTTACCACCTTAGAAGATTCATTTGGAGTACCACTGGACAACTGTTCAGTACTTGATTGATCAGAGTTACTGGCTTCATCAGAAGCCACAGACTGTAGAACAGAAGTGTCAGTATCATCTCTTTTCTCACCTTCACCCGATGCTTCATGTTGAGCAGAAGATACTCTCTTTACACTTTCATCTGCTTGCACCCTCTCTTCTTTACTCTCCTGTTGTGTCTCAGCTTGAGAATTTGCATTCCCATCACTAATACCATGTGATTCACCAAACTCGCTAGTAACAGCCTCAACTACATCGTCTGCAAGACTAGGAGGCGTGAGTTGCATTGACACTGGACTCTCAGAGGTTCCCTCATCGGTAATCTCTTTCTCTTTAGAATGGTCTATGGCATCTAAACTCTCAATTTTCTCAACAGAGGATTCAGTCAATTCAACAGGCATCTCCAGTAAGTGGTGTTCCTCCTTTCCATGATCCAAATTATGTTCAATTGTTTCATCCGCTGCTGACTCTGTATGCTCACCATCTTCTTCTTTCTTAAGAATTTTATTTTCTTCTTGGGCAGTGATTTCTTCATCTCCAACATGGACTTCATTATCAGTTTCAAGGGCTTTGTTTCCTTCCTCCATAGGTGTATGATCCAGAGACTCTGGCACTTCTAGTAACTTCTTAGTTTCAGAATCTCGTTCAGAGGATTCATCTTTTTCAGACATTTCTTCCGTAGATTCCTCACTTTTGTTCCCCATAAAGGCCATGACAGGATTAAATAGGGCTTTCGTGTCAGTAGATACAGGCCATGACCCTGCATCTAGAATTCAAAAACCAAAAGACATAGCTCCAATCAGTGTCAAAACTGAGAAATCCCCACATAGAGAAACACATCTGATCCAAAATTTCGAAACTCAAATCTCACAACAGTTAATGAACTTCACATCTACCTCTATCATAAAATTCACACACGACAAAGAAATGCTAGGAACTGCCATTAAGTACCTTCACTGCTGGACTCAGCCTTCTCTTCGAAGCCAAGAGCGGTATCAAAATTCTTCTCAATATTCTTCACACTCTCCTGAAGCTTATTAACGGCTCCCGCCAAATCGGGGAAGTTCCCCCACGATTTTTTCCCACTAAACCACGCCATCGCGAAAGCTACAAACCAAAACAAAGCCGAACCGTGATGCACATTAACAATTGAAAACACCACTCAATTCCTACTCTATTCCAACCCCGGATCCCAAAAAAGCATCAACAATGTAACTCGGATAAGCATCAATTGCAAAAAGAAAAGACGGTCAAATTCAATTCATGCACCACACCACACCGCAAAAAAACTATGCATCTAGAAAACCATACATCAAGCCGAATGGAGAATTGAAAAAGTGAAATGCTAGGTAAATCTGAAATCTGATAATTGTAAAGGAGGATACGAATGCAGAGGGGTTGAGTTGGTGAGGTATGAGATCAATAGTAAAAAGATGCGAGGCGAACCTCAATGATGCGATGGATCCAGGAATCAAATCGTGGACGTGGCTTTCGAAGTGGTGGAGCTCATAGTTGAATTATCACGAAGCTTCACCTACAATACAATTGAATCATCGAAAAGAGAGAAAAGTTGTCGGTGAGAAAAAACGAGAAACGGAGAGTGGCGTTGCAGAAACGCGGGAATGGATGTTCAATTTTATGAGTTCTGCAAAACTAATGCTATGCTATGCGAGGGATGACAGATCCTCCTCCAACGCGATTCTAAAGGTTTCTTCTCTTCGCACGTTGGGTTGGGGGCGAATGCAACGCTGTCGTATGCGTACTTTCATTTCTTTCATTAATTATTTTGGTGAGTAGGGTGGGCGTAATTTGTTGATAGATACATAACTTCATATTCGCGGGGTTCAATAGGAAATAAAATTACGATGCAATAAAAAAAGAATAAAATAACATTTTTTTTAATGACGGAAAAACCTGAAATAGTTATTTGAATCAAAATAAAGCAATTTTATGCGCGAAAAATAGTTTTCATTTGATAAGGCCCATTAAATTTTTGAATTTAAATTATTTTGTATTGAAAACATTAAGTGGTTTGTTTTGATGAAATAAAAAAGTATTCAATAAAAAAATTAAAACTACATAAATCATTTCTGTTTAAGAATGAACATTTCAATTTTGAATATATAAATGGACAACACTTATTATCCCCTGCCTTTTTTCAGAATGACTCTGGGTCTCGTTTTTAAACATAAAAATACACTCCATTCAAATTTTAAAGAACGTGATTAAGAGATTGAGTAGTAGTTTAGTTTGTGAGTTTACTTAGCCCATTAACAATGTATTCATTTTGCACATTCAATTTACTCCTAAAAAATGAGCCTCTAATATTAGTCACTGAAATTATAAATACTGATCAATTCAGTTCCTAATTTTACAAAAACCCACAGTGCAGTCTTTTATCGTATGAAATGTCGTTTACTTTACTTTAAAAATTGTAGTGAATGACATTTTGCAGAGTTAAGAAAGCTTCTTCACCAATAGTCACCACATGAACACATTCCATGCTTAAAATGATGATAGCGATTGACGTCTCTCACTGTTATCTCCCTCTCCGTGATTTCCGATATGAACTTGATTGCAACATGACAATCCTCACAAATCCGAAGATTCTTTGTTATCAAAAGCCTGGTCCCTGGCAATGTACTTATGAGTCCAAATGCAATAGCTAGTCTTTCGCTGTGACTGCACACCATGTCTGCCTTCTCATCTTCCTCCACATCATGGAAGACAGATCCTGTATCAGGGACATATCCAGCTTCTCGCATTAGTCCTTCTAACCTCTTTAACTCTGCATATATTGCACCAGAATTTGGATGTGAAACATCTCCAGAAAGAAATGCATAGACCTTGTTCTTTACTTCAATCCAGCTACAAGCAATGTTTTTCTTTATTCCTTTATCTATCATTAACTGCCTCAATCTAGCAACTCCTTCCCACTTACCTGATTGAGCATACATGTTGGCCAAAATCACATAATTGCCAGAGTCATCGGGTTCAAGTTCGATTAATTTCTCTAAAGCCACCTCTCCTAACTCCACATTCCCATGGGTTTTGCATGAATTTAGTAAAGCACCCCATACACCGGAATCTGCCGTTACGTCCATTTGTCTTATAAGATCATACGCCTCATCCAGTTGACCACAGTGACCAAGGAGATCAACCATGCATGTGTAGTGTTGAACAGTGGGGTTGATACCGTAATCCCTCACCATCAACTTATACAGTGCTCGCCCTTCATCAAGCAAACGCCGTCGGCTGCAAGCTGCAAGAACACCAACAAACGTTATATGATCTGGATGGGCCTCTTCCCTCATTCTCTCAAACAAGTCCAAAGCTTCAACAACAAGACCATGCATCGCACAGCCAGTAATAATTGCATTCCAAGATACAACCCTTTTCTCCCTAAGCCGCTCAAACAAGATAGAAGCAACTTTTACCGAACCACATTTTGCATACATGTCTATCAAAGCAGTTTTCACCTTGTCATTGGATTGAAACCCATGTCTCCAACCAAATCCATGGATCTCCCTTCCATGAGGAAGACGGGCAATGTCAGCTGAAGATGAAATCACAGTGACTAAAGTTGCCTCGGTGGGTCTTACACTTGTTGCTGCCATCTCGCGGCATAGAGAAAGCGATTCGTCAGGGTGTCCATTTTGAGCATAAGCAGCCAGCATGGAGTTCCATAACACAGTATCTCTCTCAACAATTTTGTCGAACACGTGACGGGCATCGACCACACAACCACACTTCGCATACATGTCAACAAGAGCTGCACCAACAAACACATCCCTCTCCCACCCAGTTCGTATCACACGCTCGTGAATGATCCTTCCCTCTTCAATCGTGGAGAGTGCGGAGCATGCTTTGAGAACAAATGGGAGAGTGAAATTATCGGGCTTGAGCCCATACTCAAGCATCTGGTGGTAGAGTGAAATGGCAACCTCGTGGGGCCCATTCCACGCATAAGCCCGAATCAAGACGTTCCACAGAAATAAATTCCCTTTAGGAATTTGGTCGAACAGCTGGTGGGCATTCCGAATAGAATTACAAACGCTGTAAAAATTGACCAGCTTGGTGACCAAATCTTTATTGTAAGCAATACCCAGTTGACACAATCGGGCGTGGAGTTGTTTCCCAGGCCTTAACGCCTTGATGGAAATACACGACTCAAGTAGCGAAGCGTAACAGTGGTGATTAGATGGGGATGAAGGAAATGATTGAACTTGAGCGTGGAGTGAAGTAAAAGGGTGGTGTTGAGGGATTTGTTGTGTGGCAAATGAACGATGCAAGAATCGGCGTTGGAAATAAGACGGTGAAACGGGGAAGATTTTGAAAGAGAATGAATGTGTAGAAAGGATTCTTGAGGTTTCCTGCGTCTTCCTAATAGAACAGAAAGACATTTGATTTGGCAAGTGTTCTGTAACAGCCACATCATATCTGGCTGCGCCGATTTCTATCTATGCAATGCATCGCTTTCGATCACGGTCAAACATGCTTCTGCATCTTCACTGGGTTCAAATGGTTGCATGATTTATTTCATATGATAGAAATTAGAGGTAATGAAAAAGCGTAACCCAGAAAATATAATTGATTATAATCGAATATAATAATCATTGCTTAATGATGGGAAAATTTAATTTTGTGAATCTCATGTATTTTTAAGTATTTCTTTATAATTCTGTTAAAAAACAAAAATTCTTTAAGTCTTTTATTTTTTACTTTGTTATCATCTATTCCACAGCGTAAGGGTTCCTTGGGTTTACCAACACGATACTGCGATGGGAAACAGGAACTATTTTTCAAAATTAATCTATACCTAATAATAATGTACGTGGTAAAATAAAATTGTAATAATTACTTTAAAATGTTGCATGAGGGAAATAAATTAGAATGTGAAGATTTATTAATTAGTTACTATGAGCAAACTAATAAAATAAGTATACTTGTACAAATTAATAATTTAAGATTTTCAATAAAATTTAAAAAGATAATCACTAGTAAAAAATTTTATATTATATACGATTTTTCTTGAAATTTTGTTAAAATATTTGCATGAAAAAAAAAATTCTACTATTTTTGTTAAAAATCTTAATTGGCAGATAATTATTTCTTACAAAATTATAAAATTCGTAAGTATTTTTTACAAAATTTGTTATTAAAAGTGTTTTACACGAAATATTTTTAAAAAAAATTATAACAATTTCCTGTAAATTTTTTTCATAACAAAATTTATAAATATTTCCTACAAAAAATAATGTCAAAATAAAATTCACAATACAAAAAATAATGTCAAAATAAAATTCACAAAAAATATAAGTTTTTCTAATAATGAATGTTTCGACTTATGATTTGTAGTTATAGGTCGTAAGTTGATACTCTAGCTTATGTTATTATTATTATTCATGTACCTGAATTTTGTTAAAGACACAAAAAATTGTTGGATACTAGAATAACAGTATAAGAACCCATAAATAAAATAAAAAAGCTAAAATCATTTTTTTTACTTAATTTTGTTTGAAAATTTCAATTACACTCGTAATTCTTGTTTGGTGTAATTAAGTCCTCTAGTTTATCTAATTAAGTATTTTTCGTTAGATTAGTGTTAATATCATATTTCTATATGTTATGTGTTAGTTCATACTATTTTTAATTTTTTTAATTTTTCTTTTGTTTACAAAAATTGTTATATGAAAAGTCATTATCATACCAAGTAGTAGTGACAATATCACATGTCTCTACATGCCACATATCACATGGTAATATTTATATTTAATTTAGTCGCATGGTAATGTCTATACTCAATTTAATTCTTATATTAAAATTTTTGATTCAATTAAATCTTGATTTTTTTAATGAAAAATGTTATTTTTCTCAAACTTAAAACTAAAATAATAATTAAGTCTAATTACACTACATGTTAATTCTTTTTAAAATTTATACATAAAATTACTCTACTCAAATATTATTATGAATTATTAAAGCACTTATTTAATTTTAATAAGAATGAGTATGAATTAAATTTAAAAGTTGATTAACCTTAAAGTTATTGTTTTATAAATTTTAAAATATATATAAGAAATTAAAATTTAAAATTTAATGTATTTAAATAATTAATTACATGTTATATTAAAAATTTCTACGTACCAATTTTTTTTAACTATTTACATTTTTTTACCTCAAGCAATGTACAGTGACTAAATTATAGATAGTTAAGCCAAATTATGTAAATGTATAGTTTTGATGAAGTTTTCTTTCATATTTCTTTAATTTTACGTAATTTTTAAATTATACACTAATATAATATTATATAAATTATTTTAAATTATGTAAATTTATAGTTTTGATGAAGTTTTATTTTATATTTCTTTAATTTTACGTAATTTTAAAATTATAAAGTAATATAATATTATATACATTTTTTATCACTATTTTTTAGGTAAGTTTGTTCAAAGGAATTTAGTTTAATGTTTAAAAGTATTTTATTTTCTACAATGATTTAAAATGTAACCTAATAGTCAACAAAAGTGTATGGAATAATTATATTTGGGAATGAAAATAAAGTGGAGGAGGGAGTGGTTTGAGATGAGTCAAATATTAATAAAGTATATACTAGTGTACACAAGTGTTGTCGTACCTGTGTGTACGCATTACTTAACTATGAATGATAATATGTTAATAGGTGATAATAGTGTAATGTTATTAAATTAATATATAAAATAAAGTGAAATGAATAGAGGAATTAATTGTTGATGAATAAAAAAAAAAAGAAAAAATGATAAACAGTTTTATAGAAAATAGGTGAAAATAAACATTAAATTTTAAAAATTTAATAAATAATTATATTATAAAGGGTAGAATTGGTATTATGAAATATAAACACAAAAGAGGGAATCCTCTTTATATATTGTTATAGATACACAACTAATTATGAGACACGATTCTTGAAAATGTAAAGAGAATGAGTCAGAGATATACAATGTAAATTATGCATATAAAATTCTACAAAATAATAGATGTGGTGATTACTTTAAATTTCAAAATGATATGGAAGACAAATGCAATACCTAGTGTCAAACTTTTGATTTGGAGAGTGGGTTTGAATCATGTCTCAACTAAGGATAATTTCCAACATAGAAATATACAAATTCCATGTAAGATGTGTGTGTGTTGTGTACAAACTACGAAAAGTCAATTCAACATCTATTTTTTGAATATAAGGTAGCAAATTCCGACTTAGATATATGTTATAAATGGATAGGAATAATAACAGTTTCATACAACAAAGTCATGCAACATTTTCATCATTTTAACATGTCAGGATGAAATAGAAAAGGAAATTTGATTTGGAAGGATACTTGGCTTTAACGAGAAGTATTTGGGATCATAAAAGTTACATGTTAAAAAATGCATAGGTTGATGGGGTGAAAATATTTGCAAGTGTACACTTGAAAGCATGGGCTTGGATTAGAAAAAAAAAACCCAAAAGCTATTTTCTTTTACTCTGATTGGTGTCTATGCCCAAAACCTATGTTACAAGTATCCAAACATAACTCTACATCTCATGTGTAGTTTCACTGTGAGTTATATCACCCTACTATATTATGTTTTTTTTAGTTGTTAGATGTATTCAGGAATGACAAATGAAGAATTTGGTCTCAGAAATCATAATGATAACCACAAAAGGATTACGTGAGCAATACTATGGAAGACCAACACTAAAATCTTTTACAAGTGAATCACCGATACCAATAATAAAAGGTGTATCATGATAATTTTTTGTAAGACTTATAAAGGTTTTATGAGATCTAAAGTCAGGTTTAGTGTTTTATACTTTTATGATATGTACGTATGTTTTTTTTGTAAAAGATTAAAGTATTGCAAGTGCTTCTTTGTTTATTCAATCTTTATTATCGACGAAAGAAAAATGTATTCATATGTAGAAGTTTTAAAAATTGTAAAACCATATCCAATGTGTCTATGCAATATTCAACATAGAATACATGGAATAACCAATGTTTTTGTATGGATAACCTAGATTATACCTCGAGCATATTCGGCAAAATTTGAATATCAGTAGTTTAGAAGAATAACATGAAGGATAGTGAAGTGACGAAGAAGAAGAACATGAACGATTTCCTTTTTGAATGCATGCATGCATACATGTGACACTATTGTTCCATGTTAGCTTTTTCATTTCAGTTTCATCATCTTCTATTTCATCTACTTTTTGTAGCTATCATTTGAACGAGTTTTTTTTTTTTATCTAAAGGAGTTCATTGTAAAATATATATTTTATTTTCTAACTGTCATGACATATTTCTTATTTGAAACAATGTAAACGCTAAATTGAATTTATATCATTATGTATTAATTTTAGTTTGTGTTATATAAGTGATTGGTTAATTTCATGAATTGCGTGTCGTGATGAAATTTAAAAGTTGATTAGCTTGGTTGTTAGAAACTTTTAATATGTTATATGCTACTCTTATGTAATGTCAGTTGGTTATAGGAAGATACTTATATATTTAATTTACTGAAATAGACTGTTGTACCGTGGAAGGAGTTATAGGATGATTGGAAATTGATACTATTCATTGATCTTTCAATTTTTTTAGATGTTATGCAACTTTATAATTTATATTATAAATACTTAGATTTCAAGGTTCTTGTATAGTAGAATTAACTATAGGATGATTAGAAATTGATACTATTCATTGATCCTTACAAAAAAAAATATTAAAATAGATCATAATTTTAGTTTTCTGTTCAAATAAGTCATAATTTTCGTCAATTTTGTTCAATTGAGTCCTTTTTTTTAACATCGTTTAAATCATTAACGGTCATGAACACTGACCGCCACGTGAACCAATTTGGTTCCTCTCCAAATTGAAACCAAATTTAATTTTTATATTAAAATTCACATTTTTTATTAAATATTTTTATATAATATATTAAAATTCGCATCATTATAACTTTGATATAAAAATTAAATTTGCTCACATCTTCGATAGGGACAAAATTGGGACTAAATTGAACAAAAATAACAAATATAGGGACCAAATTGAATATAAAACATTGACTTTGACACATGACACGTTACAGGATTGACACATGGACATTTTAAAAAATTAAAAAATTTAAAAAATTTAAAAAATAACGAAGTGATACGTGACAGTCGCTATTCATGGTCGTTAATGATTTAAACGGTATTAGCAAATGTTAGATATGACAGTCCCACATCGACTAGAGATAAGGCCAATTCACAATATATAAGTGAGGTACAAACATCACCTTACAAGTTGGTTTTGTGGGGTTGAGTTAGGTTTAAAGCCCACTTCTAACATGGTATCAGAGCTAAATTAGAGCCTATCCTAGTGAGTTTTCTTGGACATTATGTTCCACCCGATATCGGGTCACTAACGAACCACCCATTAATTTCTTGTCCCACGCTGAGGGAGTGTGTTGAAAATCCCACATTGACTAGAGATAAAGTCAATTCACAATTACAAGCCGATTTTGTGGGGTTGAGTTAGGTCCACTTCTAACAGCAAAAAAGGACATAATTGACGAAAATTTGGACATATTTGAACACAAAACCAAAATTAGGACTTATTTAACAAAATTTGACGAAAATTGGGACCAAAAAGGTATTTTATCCAAAAAAAATTATGTTATTCAACTTTATAATTTATTTTTGAGTTAAGTATGTTTCCTAACCGATATTGAACTGAGAATGTGTCAAACGGTGTAAAGAACTCTAATATTAACATGAAACACGTTCGACAAGTTAACATAACTGAGTTAAAAAAACTATATTCATTCATTTTTAAAGTTTAAGGACCAAAATGTATTAAAGTTTCGAATAAAAACAAATTTCAATTTTTGACCAAAGTTCAGGACTAAAAACATATTTAATTCTTTATTTATAACTCATTATGATAGAATCTAACTCATATATCTAATACTATGTTAAGTAATAAATTTTAAGTTTATCTCAACTTTACATAACTAATTTATAAAATAAATTTTGCATTATAAATTAGTCTTATTTATCATGGATATAAAGCTTTCAACGTCATACAATTTCAAATCATGAAAAGAACATGTTATCTGTTTGATTTGTTAAAAAGTATGGTACTTGAAAACGAAAAGACATGAAAGAAGATCCAAATAATATTAGCGACTTGGAATTTATCAGCAACTAACTACATGTATTTTTTTGTGCCGAAAATTATGAACATGGGTGTAGTTTAACTAAAACCTTGCCTTTCAATTTATTAATACATTTAACTTGTATAAGTAAGAACTATGAATAGGGCAGCGAACAACTTCTTATAATTTTCTGTCTGTGTTAATTGTTATCTTCCACACCACTCTCCTATATTTAATGTTTGTTGCTTCTATCTTTGTGACCCAAAACTTGTTTTACCAAAGAAAATGACAAAATCTTGAAAACAATGAAAGCAAAATATTTATTTCCCGAGGGAGTTTTGGGGTTGCTGCTTTTTTTCTTTCTTTTGGTGGAAAAATTAAAGGGAAGAAAAAGTAAAGAGAGGTGAGAAAGTAACCTCAAATCAATTAATGTTTTTCTGTATTAGGTTTAAGTTGGAATCATGTGATTTCTTCAAGTTTATCTACCGTTCCCAACCACCAAAAATAAAGGAGAAAAAGAAAACATAATGTTTGAATAGTAGATAAACTTAATCATAACCCACATGACACCAAAACTTTAATTATGGAATTTGATATTGCAGATGTATCTGACAATAATCTTTGTCACAACATTCTGCAAACAATGTTCAGATCTTGCACATCAACAATCAAACAAAATTCAGATCCAAAAAAAGGAATCAAAATCTATACCTCATCATGAAAACAAATATGTCTAATTAAATCAAAATATGTCTAATTAAAATTTAATAAGATACCTATATAATTTACCCAATAGTAAAAAATGTCATTAACATTTCTATAGCGTATTCTTAAAAAAAGAAGAAAAAAAAACATTCTCGTAATTGTTATTTGACATCGCGACACTTTCTCCGCCTGTCCTATCACGTACAGCTTTTGCGAAATTAATTATCTAACTTTTCGTTCAAATAAATTTATTATTAAATTAATTTTGACATGTCTTAATTACACCGTATTTAATAATGTAGAATTTATTGTATTAAATCCATTTTACTTAACTAAAATAATTGAATACTAAATTTGTAAAATGATAACATGTTGACTGTGACTCTGAATGTTGACTAATACCTATTTAGCTAATATTTCTTTGTCCATAATGAAATAAAATAAACCTTGTTTCACCTCAATTCTTATAAGTATCTAACTTGTATGATTATACATGTTTTATACCAATAGATGGTTTATTTAAGTAGTACGTGTTTAAGAATAAGGTACAGGCTTAAATTATGTACTTGTAGAAAAAGTTATTACCGTAACACTAATGGCAATAAATAGTTTTTTATTTTTAAATGATTAAATAAATTTTAAGAAATTTACATTCATTTTAAATAGTTTTTTATTCTTAAATGATTTAAGGAATTTTAAGAAATTTACATTCTGGTAACTTCTATAAAAAATAAAAAATTACTCTATTTGATAATGTTATCAATAAAATATTTGTCAAAAAATTATTTTCGATATATCATATGATATTAGGAAATACTTAATCCAACTTTTATTTTCATATTTCTCATTTCCTATAATTCAGGTGAATCTAAAATTCGGATTAGATTACTTGACAATCACAACTCTAATTCAAAAACTCTTCAATGAATTATGCTAAAAACAATATTATTTATATTTGAATTCAAAAGCTTAATATAAACTATCCAAGGAATTATTTCTATTCGTTTTTAATTATTACCAAAACTAATATTTAAACAAAGCTTCATATAAAATATATTTAGAAGTTATATGTGTACTTCTATAAACAATAAACAGCTTTTATTCAAGAAAATGTTCAAATAAATCTGAATGACATTTAATATGATGACTTACGATATAGAAGAGAAGTGACGTTTGAGTATACGGAAGATTCTAATGTTATTATTGTGAAGTATACCGTATACTACGTAGTATTTGGGATTAATGGGTTGGACGCAAATACATTATAAATTTAATGGCCTACAGACACAAATAAATTAAAAATAATAATAAAATAATAATGAAAACATAATTTTTATTCACATTTTTATTATATTAAAATAATATAATTTTATAAAAAATATATTAAAATGATAAAGCTTATAAATATATATCTTTAATTTCTTAAGAATAATTTTGTGTAGAAGTTAAATTATTTAAATAATTAAATAAAACTTTTTAGTTATTTAATTTATTAAATAAATAAATTATATTTTTTATTCAAGAATAAAATTGTTTAAATAAAAATATATACAAAATTATGAACAAATACAAATGGATCGATATCTATAACAATATAACAATATATAAAGATGATTCCATCTTTTGTGTTCACATTTCATAATATTAATTCTACCCTTTATAATATAATTATTTATTAATTTTTAAAAAATTAACGATTATTTTTACTTATTTTTTATAAAACTGTTTATTTATTTATTTTTCTTTTATTCATCAACAATTAATTTATCTATTTGTTTCACTTTATTTTTAATAAATATAAATTTATTTTATATATTAACTTAATAACATTACACTATTATCACCTACTAACGTATTATCATTCATAATTACAAAATGTGTATTCATGCGTGATAAACACTAATGCACGGATACGATACGCGTATCAGATACGACATGTATCCGATACATCGATACATTTTATTTGAAAGTAATAGGACATGATACGTGATAGATACACAATATATGAATATTAAAAAATTGGTACAATAATTCTTAAAAACATAATAAATATATGATTGTTATTGTATTAATCCAAATTAAAACTGTGTACTAAAGTTATCGACCTAAAAAATATAAATTATTGTCATTATAAAAGTACCATTGTAGGAAAACTTTTAAATGATGACCAATTTTAGTAACAAAAAATTTGTTAGAGACTAATTTTCTAATTATAGACCAATTTATAGACTAATTATTTTGGTAGTCAAAACCTTAGTAGTTGATGTTACTGACCAATTTAGAAACCAATTATTTTAGTAGTCAAAATCTTGGAATGTTAGTGATCAATTTAAAAATCAATTCATAATAAAAATTATTTCAATTATAAATTTAGAGACTAATTATAATTTTTTGAAACTATTTTAGTTGCCAATAATTTTTAATTTTTAACTTGATACTTAAATTAGTTACTATATAGTTACTAATTATTATTTTTACTAAAATTGACTATTATTCAAAAAAAAATTTTGTAAATTAGATATTTTACTAATAAGTTTTGATAAATTATCTTAAGATATCGAATATAGATACGTATCAAATACAGATATGTGATCCAAATTAAAATATTGGTGTATCAAATATAGATACGTATCAGATATAAATATATAATCCAAATAGATCCAAATTGAATAATCAGTAAGTCGTAAACGATAAATAAAGTAATCGAAAAGTATGTGACTTCGCTCGCGTGTCTCGCTTCCCTTGCCGCAACCTTTTCCTTTCCATTATTATCACTGTACCTTACTACATCTTCAATTTTCCTCTTTTCTTACTTTTTCTTTTCTTTTCTTTTCATGTTTTTCTTTTTCTTTTTTCTTTCAAAATTCTTGTTTTTTTCACCGTCAACTCAGGCGAGAATGGTCGTTGGGGGCATGTAGTTGGCCGTATGGCTTTTAAACAATTCTGTTAAATTTTTTGAAAAATTTAATTTCAATTCAAAGTTACAATCTGAAATGTCTTATAATAATTTACAGTGTGAAAATGTTTTAAAACTAATTTTAAAATAAATTAATAATAATATTCCAGAAAAAAATAACAAACACAAAATTATACGTGGTTGTCTGTTTATATTTTTGTTATAGTTTTTTATTTTATATAAAAATATAATGATAAATTTGTAAGTCACAAATTCAAACTCTTCTCGAGAAAGTTTGAAAAACGTTATTAGCTTTATTTTGAGGTAAAATTATTGTATACGTTTACTTTGCTGTATTTGAAAAATGTGATTATTAGTAGGATAAGTTTATTTAGTGGAATTACTTTTGTCTTATGAATGATAAATTTAGTCACGCCGTTACTTCAATCAAATAAAGTTATGATTTAGTATACTACTAATAAATTAACTGAATTATTTTCTTAAAAATGTTTTTCAAATATGTTTTTTCAAAAAATATCTCATGAATTTAAACGTGAGTTTAAATACACATTAAATAAAAATAGAAAAATTGAATAACATTTAAAGAATAAAATTCTTAAATTCATTAATTTAGAATTTTAGATTAAAGTGATGTTAATTTTATATGAAATCTTATATGTGGATTAAATTAACGACTTATCAGTGTTATTTATTTTAGTTGATATATGTTAAAAGATTCATCAAATACATAAAGAATAGAAAATTTTCCTGTAAAATACTGTCATACTATATGTTTGTTGTCCACACTGATTAATTTAATTAAAATGACTTCTTAAATCTTACAATGTAACGTTAATCATTCAAAGTAATTATATAGTCATTAAACCAGCAATGGGACAGAAACAAGGTGTAATTAGAGATTTTAGTTAAAAAAATTTAAGAGCAAACGTTATTTTATTCATCAACGTTAATTAATTTTGTATCCTTATTTTAAAATTGAATTTTTAATGTTTTAAAAAAAAGTTATCAAATAGTTTTCACTTCATTATATCACAATTTTTTTTATCGTGACCTAAATATAACTTGAATCTTAAAAATATTTATTACAAACTAGTCATGATATAAGTTTATTATTATTATTATATTATTATTATTTCAGTAAAGTATATTTAATAAAAAAAATAAAAAAAGCATTTAAAACTACATGCATGCACATATAATTTCTTAAAATAAGAGTAATAATTAGGAGAAAGAGTTGTCATTTTAGGTATTAAGAGGGACAAAATTTTAAAAAAGAATATATCATGGAACTCTTAATTGACAAGTTATAATTCTGATTTATGAACTCACCAAATCACAAAAGTTCGCTTAAAAAAACGAAATTAACGGTTAAAAAAGAAGAAGAAAATTTCACCATCAAACATCTCTGATAACCATGACCATTTTCTTAACAAATAAGTTATTTACTGCGTATAAATTATTTAATTATTTAAATTCAAAAGTAGAAGATGCAAGCAAAGTACGAAATTAATATGATGTTCAATTCATTACATAATTTATTCTTACATTACACAAACAAAAATACATATGAATAAATTTATATTTGAGTAAACGTGAATTTAAAAAAAAAAACTCGTAAAATAACATTATTAAACAGTAACTTTGCAATAGAATATGTGTAAACCTGACAGTAATTATAATTAAATATATTTTTATTCCTAAGTTTCATTAAAATCTAGAATTAGTATATTTTTAAAATATTTTATTAATTTAGTCCTTTATCTCTATAAATGTGTGAATTTAGTCTTTTTAACAAAATTTTGTTAAGTTTATTTGAAGTTTCAAGTGCATTTCATAATAGTATTTGAATTGTTTAGACAATTTGACACATTTTTGCTTAAAGTTAACTCAAATATTATCATAAAATACGTTTGAAATGTCAAATAAATTTAACAAAATTGGGTTAAAATGACTAAATTCACATATTTTCAAAAATAAAAGACTAAATTAGTCAAAAATTTTGACAAGAAACTAATTTTAAATTTTACTAAAACATGTTTAATCCTAATAAGAAAACCGTTAATTATATATATATATATATATATATATTTATATATATATATATATATATTAAACATACGCATGTTAAAAAAATGAATTCCATATCAGGATGAGATGTTTTTGCAATAAGATTGTGATAGTACTTTTTAGGTGAGAACATTTGTTGTAATAACTCTTTATACACTGTAACTTGTACCAATGCATCAGAAAAATAAAATGAAAAATTCCAATGGGAGCATTTTTTGCCGGAAAATCATGATGATACTTTGTCATCAAATTCCAACTAACAAACACTATCGTTTATAGAATTCATATTTTATATTAAAAAATATTAAATATATTTTTAATCGGTGTACGTAAAATTAAAATTTATTATTGTTTCAAATTTTTATTCTTAAATTTTAAAAATAAACGAATAATTATTTTAATCCAATTAATTTAATTTTTGAATAATTATTTTAATCCAATTAATTTAATTTTTTTATATATTAAATATGTTTTAGATGGACATATGAATTATCAAAAATACCGTTTAAGTAAAAAAAATAATAATAATATCATTGAATTAAAATACTTATCTATATTATCTAAGTACTAAAATATATGTTTCAAATTTGCGTACAAGTTTAGATAGAGTTCATATTTTTTATTAATTTTTTTTGCTGTCATATGTTCAACATTAAAAATACATTATATTAATATCTTGAATATTTTTTTAATATATTTTTAAAACATTGAAATTAATAATAATTAGTATATTATAAAAGTATTATCCAAATTCCTTGAGAATCCAAATTCCTTTAGATATCGTGAAAACATAAATACAAATTCTACCGTCAATTCAAGGTGATGATATTAAGTAATGAGTAAATACTGTAACTGTTATTTGAAGTTGTGAATTTTATTTACTTTTTTAAGTTCATAGAATTCAACTTGACCTATAGAATAATACTACGACACTTAATAATGATTCACAACATAATCATAATTATTTTCTGTAGTGTATGTAGTTGACTCGTTGTTATAAAAGCATAAGCCTGTTTGTTAGGTATACTTTTTTTCTGAGATTTTATTTGTCTTATTTTTTACAAATATTCATAGAAAAAGAAAATTAAAATTAAAATATAATAACTTTTTATAAGTTATAATGAAAATATAGGTTTTATAAAATGAAAATCATTCTTATCAACATACAAACTTATTAGTTTTAAACTTTAAACCTTTTTTATTAAAAAAAAAAGAAGGTAGTGTGAGAAGGTGCCTAATTGCAACTTTTACTATTAATTAAGCATGGCACCAATAATAAGTTATATTAGGATTAACAATAGACATTAACTTTTTGTTATCCAAGATTTTAAGGTCTTAATGTAAAAACTTTTGTCTACTAGTAAATGTACTTATCCATAATGTGTGGTTAAGAGATTTTATTTTTTATGAGTTTTTTTTCAAGTAAGATTTTAGTGATATATATTAAAAAGTTTTGAATTCGCATGTGAAAAAGATAAAAGGTAATTACAAACTAAGAGTTCATTTGAAATTCATAACCATTTATTTGAGTGAGGAAACATTATAATTCTTTAAAATACACATTAATTAATTAATAAGAGATTGAACGAAAATATTTGTTTTTTCTCCCTCAAACATCATACTGGTTGCTATGACTCATACAGTTAAGTTAATCCCTAGATTGATACATGTAAATGATAACAATTCAAGAACTAAGTTAATTAAGCCACAAATCTAAAAAATATATATCCAAACAAAAACCACATATAAACAAATCATTAATTATTTATTTTCATTCAAACGCTACATGCAACATCAAAAATCAATATACTTATTTTCATAACAATAATTAAACTTAAATAAAAAATTGTATTTTATATTAACTTTCTTCATGTTAAAATTATTTGTTTTGAATTGGTTATTTTGAATAAAAAAGAGAAATAAATACTCTAACTTACTCCTAAAAATTATAAGTTTAAATCAAACACGTTATTATGACTAGCAAAAACACATATGTTCACGTGTTTGTCTGTATTTTTTTAAGTTTAAAAAATTAAGAGTTTGGAAATTAGTAAAAAATGTATAAATATTAGCATAGAAAGTATAAATATGATGAAAAAAATGCATTTTTTTAAAATAATTTAATAATACGGTTATTTTTAAGAAGTTGATTAACAATATTATATAAGATAAAATTAGAATTATGAATTGTGTACACAAAATAAAAAAATATTATATATATATATATATATATATATATATATATATATATAAACAAAAGAAAAAAAATACATATAAAAAAAAAAAAAAAAAAAAAAAAATGATAATATGAATGTTGAAAAAAAAAAAAAAACCCAAATAACTTAATATAGGAGAGATATTTTTTTTACTCAAATAAAGCAAAGTTGACCTGAATTATATTGTCTTTCAAATGGTAGTTTTCTAAAAATAAAAGAAAAATCATCATCCCAAAAACTTAAAAGAAGTAAACAAATTTTAAATTTATAGAGAAGATGTTTCTTTTATTTTAAAAACAGGAAATAAAATTATTTTATCTTTTATGTAAATATACAGCGCCACTTAAAATAATTAAATTATCTTGAACCCTTTTTTCTATACTTGTAAAAACAAGTCTTTATACTGCCACCTCATAAAAAATGTCGGATTGGTCCGCTAGCAACCCGTAAAGAACTCTTAGAAAAAGTTAAAATTATTTATTTTTTAAAATTAATTTAAATAAATAAATTTAGTTAATTTAGTTTAAAATTTCATCCGTTCAGTAACTTTTATTACTATTATATACATATATATATATATATATATATATATATATATATTTAAATAAGCTAACAGTATTAAAGGACATATAATTTGATTATTTAAGAACATTAAAATCCTTAGACAAATTCACTGGTAAGAGTTTAAAACTTTAATTTTAATGTAATTTTTATTTTTCCAGAAAAACTACCTTAGCAATTTCTCTTGAATAACATGTTGAATTGGTGGGACAGGATATGGTAAGTCCGAAGACCGAAAAGCAAATCCTTTTTCTTATCTTAAATTTAATGTTTTAAACTTAAAAGGTTTCTTGTAGCATTTAATGAATGCTAAAGACATTCTTTTATGTAACTTCTTTTCTCGATTTTGTTAAAATTAATTTAAGAAAAAAAAAAATACTGATATGAGAATTATGTGCTCCATTTATTTAGGTGGTGAAAGTAAAAAGAAAAAAGATAAGTGGAGAATTTAAGAAAAAAAAGATACCGTTGAAGTCTTAAATTCAACTGCCCAAGTTAGTTGGGTCTCTTCTCTTCCTCACACTGCTTTCTCTTTATCTTATCTAACAGTCAATCCTACCGGTATTCTCTTTCTCTCTCACTCACTCACTCACTCACTCCACATTTCACATAAGGAACAAATAAAAAATAAAATACAATAATAAATGACTATAATATATATTTAAATAACCTTAGCGAGTTCCTTCCTTTGTTTTTATATTCTTAAATCCACCCTTCGCTACGTCTCTTTCTCTCTTTCTCTCTTCTTTCCCACACAACACAAACTCCACCATTTTAATCTCCTCTTCGAACACACTCTCCATTTTCCATTCTCCATTCTTCTTCTTCTTCTTCATCACCATCAATGGGCGCTGACATGTCCAACAATCCACCACCCACTTCTCACGCCAAAGACTTCTTCGCCTCCCCAGCTCTCTCTCTCAGCCTTGTAAATTCTCTTCTTCGTTTTTCTTTCTTTCTTTCTTTCCTGTTATGTATATACATGCTTTTCTCTTTTTTCCTTTTTTTCTTTTTTTATCTATCTCACGGCTCTCCCCTCCTGCACTGAAGGCTGGGATTTTTCGCCATGCCGGTGTGGCGGCGGAGGCTGAAGCTGCCACTTCGAACATGGAGGTGGAGGAGTGGGAAGAAGGGAGTGGCGGCGGTGAAAGGCTGGAAGAGATTAGCAGCGAGAATTCGGGTCCCACGAGATCCAGATCAGAGGATGATTTTGAAGGAGAAGGTGAACACGAGGATGCTGATGCTGATGCTGACGGAGACCGAAAGAAGAAGAAGAAGAGAAAGAAATATCACAGGCACACTGCTGATCAGATCAGAGAAATGGAAGCGTTAGTATAATAATAATAATAATAATAATAATAATAATAATAATAATATATTTTACGTCTCTTCACCCCTAAGCCTGAGTTCACTAACACTATTAACACATATTCTCTCTTCTGTAACATTGTTTTCCAGAAAACTCTTTACCAATGATTCAAATTCATTAAAAAATACAAAACTTTACGGCTTTATTTTCTGTCTTTTTAGATGATTTTACAGTTCCCAACAAAGTGTGATACAACGTGTTGAGGTGAGTTTGGTTGGAGGATTATTGACATTGATTAATGGAAGAAAATACCACTTTTTCTGAGTTTCTGTCATTCCTCCTGCATATACTTCTATATATAGGCGTCGACATTATTATTACTGGTTACCAGAGAGAGAGAGAGAGAAAAAAAAAAGCCATATATTCTTAATTGAGTTTTCTTTGCTCATGTCATTAGAGGTAATAATCAGTCATTGATTTAGGTTCACCTATGAAACCAAGCAATGATTTGCAAACTTTAAAGCATGGGTTCATGAGAAAATTATTGATATCATATGGTTATAATAAAAGGACGATGATTAAAAACAAAGCTTAAAATTCTTAGCTTTGAACTGCTTTTGCTTTATTTCTTTGTTCTATATTAGGATTCTACACCTATGAAACACATGATGAAAAACAATATTTTTAACTTTTAAGCTCATTAATTCTTCCTAAATCATTTCATATTTCAAAATAAAAGTATTATATATCAGCACCTTGATATCATATGCCACTTTTTCTTAGGCCTTTCCCATGTTTGTGTTACATTCTTTAATTAGTGAAGAGAAAAGCTGACATGAATGTAATGTTATTTTACAGGCTTTTCAAAGAGTCACCACATCCTGATGAAAAGCAGAGGCAACAACTAAGCAAGCAATTAGGCCTTGCTCCAAGGCAAGTCAAGTTTTGGTTCCAAAATCGTCGAACCCAAATCAAGGTAATTAATTTAAATTAAATTTGTTCATTTTTTATTTTTTTTTTTACCTTTTTAGCCTATTATATATACATATGCGGCTGCTTTTGCAGGCAATACAAGAACGTCACGAAAATTCTTTGTTGAAGTCAGAAATAGAGAAACTTAAGGAGAAAAACAAGACCTTACGAGAGACAATAAACAAAGCTTGTTGCCCCACCTGTGGCGTGCCCACCACAAGCAGAGATGGAGCTATGCCGACCGAAGAACAACAACTACGTATTGAGAATGCCAAACTCAAAGCCGAGGTTTATTTGTTAACTAATTTCCTTGATTATAACGAAAAACTAACGTTGAAGATTTACACTCTCACTCACTCATCACACGTGTTTTTTAGGTAGAGAAGCTTCGAGCAGCTCTAGGGAAATACGCACCCGGCTCAACGTCCCCTTCGTGTTCTTCTGGCCATGACCAAGAGAATAGAAGCTCTTTGGATTTTTACACTGGAATTTTCGGAATCGACAATTCAAGGATAATGGATATAGTGAACCAAGCAATGGAGGAACTGATTAAGATGGCTACCATGGGAGAACCATTATGGCTACGTAGCTTCGAGACTGGTCGCGAAATACTTAACTACGACGAATACGTGAAGGAGTTTGCAGTTGAAAATTCAAGCAGTGGAAAGCCAAAGAGATCCATTGAAGCCTCGAGAGACACTGGAGTTGTTTTTGTGGATCTTCCTCGGCTTGTCCAAAGTTTTCTAGATGTGGTAAGAATAACATATACCTACGTACATGTTTTTTAAATCATTAACATAATCATGAAGAAGAACCATATGAATATTATGATGTCTCAATAACTAAACACTTCTTTTATCAAAGGCTTTCGTGACTTGTGAAAGGTATTTGTTATGCATATATCTTGCAGAATCAATGGAAAGAAATGTTTCCATGTTTGATATCTAAGGCAGCAACAGTTGATGTTATATGCAATGGAGAAGGTCCTAACAGGAATGGTGCAGTGCAACTGGTAAGAGGAAAATGTTATTATTACCGTTTTTCTTTTCTTTTCTTTCTGTCAGTAATTAATTCTCCCCCATCAAACACTGAATTCACCGTACCACAAACTGCACACTGAATTTTATTGCGATAATAATGTAAAAAAGTGATGAAACTGCATACCTACACCAGCTGCTCGTGTTCCACGTGCCTGCAAACTATGTTATATTATATTAAATTCACCGGGTCCTACTTAGTGAAAGGTTGGATATAAATTAAAAAGTTTATGCAGTCTCGCTCCATCGTTTTCATTCAGCCAAATGATTTTAATAAAATTTATTTCCCGTTTCAATCGAGAAACAACTCTTCAAACGTGGATTTATTGTTATGGAAATTTATTTTCTCAGTGGTCCACGTCCACCCATTGCAAACAACAAGGGAAGAAGAAGAAGATGCTTTCGAGCTACTTCCGTACGATTTAACATTTTGTCTTAAAGTTATAAATGTTTAAGGTAAAAAAATCGAGTTGCATGAGTAAACACACGCTTCTACTTGCAGAAATTACGGTTTCATAACCCCATGCACTGCTCTCTTTCGTTTCGAAGTGCAAACTTTTTGGCGCCTTTCAAAACACTACCTTTATTTATATCACGCAAAGTATAGAGACAAAGTCGCAGAAAGTTTTTAAATGATAGTAACATAATATACTAAGTACTATTTATAACTGTTGTCTAATGTGTGTGTGTCCAGCTGGAATCTCTTTCTCTGTCTCTTTCTCTTACGTGTCCTTCATGAAAAGAGTTTTTTTCCTCCATAATGCTAAATGCCAATAAAAAGGCACATAAATATAGCTTGTACCCTATAATGTTAATGCATGAACAGAGAAAGACGAGAATGACCTTGTCGAAGTTCTAAGTTGTGGACACGAGTGAAGCTTTTACCTAGGAAGTACTAAGGTTTTAATTTGACAAGAAAACTCTAAACCTTAATTTTTGTATTGGGTGCAGATGTTTGCTGAGCTGCAAATGCTCACTCCAATGGTGCCCACAAGAGAAGTCTATTTTGTCCGTTTCTGCAAACAGTTGAGTGCTGAACAATGGGCAATCGTTGATGTATCCATAGACAAAGTAGAAGACAACATTGACGCGTCCCTCGTGAAATGCAGAAAACGCCCTTCTGGTTGCATTATTGAGGACAAGTCCAATGGCCACTGCAAAGTATGTACAAATCAAGTCATATACTGATTCATGTTTCTGTTACATTCGGACCCATAAAAATTTCAACCTCAATAAATATTTTGTTTTTAAGAAAAGCATTGGTCAGGATGGTCGGTGCAAAAACTAATCAATGAGAAAAATATAATAAACGATGGGTACAAAAACTAGGTTGTACTATTAGGAACTTCGTCGGTGGACATTGTGTGAATTAAGGATGCCTTGTGAACAAACATTTAGCAGTTAGAAGAGTTGGTGAAGTGGATTTAGAGTTTTTTGTTCTTTGTTTTGTCTCTAGGTAATATGGGTGGAGCACTTGGAATGCCAGAAGAGTGCAGTTCACTCCTTGTATCGTACCATTGTGAACAGTGGCCTAGCCTTTGGAGCAAAGCATTGGATTACGACTCTTCAACTTCAATGTGAGCGTCTGGTTTTTTTCATGGCAACTAATGTTCCCATGAAGGATTCAACCGGTGAGTAATCAATTCTGACAAGTTACTTTCATAAAGACTATACTTTTACTAAGGAGCATCTATAAATAAAGAGTGTTGCATGACAAAATGTTACTTAGGTGTTGCCACATTGGCTGGGAGAAAAAGCATTTTGAAGTTGGCACAAAGAATGACATCGAGTTTCTGCCATGCAATTGGCGCGTCGAGCTTCCACACATGGACTAAGGTTACGAGCAAGAACGGGGAAGACATAAGGATAAGTTCTAGAAAGAATTTGAACGATCCTGGTGAACCTCTTGGGTTGATACTGTGCGCTGTTTGTTCTGTATGGTTACCAGTCTCACAAAATGTTCTGTTTGATTTCTTGAGAGATGAAACACGCCGAAATGAGGTACTATTCTTAATGTTTTTGTCAATTTTTTGGTTAATAAATCGATTGGCTTAATTTGCTGATACTTATCATATTGTCTAAGTGGGATATCATGTCAAGTGGTGGGACAGTGCAGTCCATTGCAAATTTATCCAAAGGACAAGACCGAGGCAATGCAGTTACCATTCAAGTAAGTTGTTTCGGTTCAAATTTCAGTACTTGGAGAAATGAAAATGTAAACTGCACTCAGATCAAAGTATGGTGCTAAGTGAAATATGGGATTCTTTATTTGACAGACGATTAAATTGAAAGAAAACAGTGTGTGGATACTACAAGATAGCTGCACAAATCCTTATGAGTCAATGGTGGTATATGCTTCTGTGGACATTACTGGTATTCAGTCTGTGATGACAGGATGTGATTCAAGCAACCTTGCAATACTGCCTTCAGGATTCTCTATAATTCCTGATGGCCTCGAGTCAAGACCATTGGTGATTACTTCAAGGCAGGAAGAAAAATATACCGAAGGAGGATCTTTGTTTACAATGGCATTCCAGATTCTGACTAATTCATCTCCCACAGCGAAGTTAACAGTGGAGTCTGTGGACTCTGTCAACACTCTTGTATCTTGTACGTTGAGAAATATCAGAACGTGCTTACAATGTGAAGAGGGTTAGTCAAAATCAGATAATCAATTGATAGAGAGTCAGAGACTATAATCAGCAGTGATGATCTTAGGCTCTCTATTTCCTTTTTGGATAGTATTTGGTTTGGCAAAAATAGCTTGTGTTTGTTTTATTCATTATTCCATTACCAAGGAGGCTTTGGTCAAGTATGTATATCTGTATCTGCAGTTCTGTAGGTAGAAAGAGAGACAAAAAGCTTTTAGAATCTAGATTTTAACTATGGCGTGTATAGAATTATCATTTGTTAATTCCTTATGCAGTTGGGTTTTTTTTTTAAGCTATTTGGTTATTCATGCCTTACATGGTTTGGTTTGATGGTTCAGATTGCGAATTATATACTCTTGAAACGGAAGAGAAATGATAAGTTATTTTACACCCAAGTTCTACATTATGTTCGTGGGAAGCAAACTTACGTTACTGTTTGATGAAGCCCAAATTATATACATGCACAACATATTAGGTTGATAAATCCATTTGATGATTAATAAGATAGGTTTTAAAAGGTAGAAAGTCCAATGAGCTAAAGCATTCTAAGTGTTGCATATTTTTCCCACTTCCAAATTCTTTTCCTCTTTTATGGCTCATCAAAATGAAAATTCCCCATTTAATTCATCTCCCCTGTTACTTGAATAATTAATCTTAAATCCCTAATTTACTGCATCATTATATATACATAACAACTCCATCGGTGTTGAACTTAAGACCCAATCGGCACTAACACTATATTTATAAAACTTAAAACGAATCAAATTTCAAAGACAGGACTCATCCGAATAAAAAGAATGTATGTAAAGATTTTCAACTTCAGACAAATAGTAATTCTTCAGAACATTACTTCAGCACTAGTGCTGATCAGCAAACATAATTAATATTTTGAAAAAGAAAAATCTGATCTTGCTAATGCTTGCTGCTTCTCACCTAGAAATATATTTATGCACCCTGCATTGCTGGTAACTTTAATAGCCTTTACATCTACATGTGGAAATTCTTCCCAAAAAAAATTGGTAACAAACACACAGTCCCAGAAAGTATGGAGGCAATACAGTTACCAGATCCTTTTTTATAGGTCAGCATCCATCTCTCTTTCGATTGTATTTTATCTAAACCTTTTTGCATAATTTGGTTGCCATTAGCATCAAGTCACCTAATTTGCAATTCCCCCTTTCAAGCTATTGTCCGAAAGCTTAAAACAATCGCCAACCATGGACTATACATGTAACTCTAGGAATGACCTTGTAGAAAGTACAGCAAAATCAAGTCCTATATCTCTACGGAATAAATAGGAGAGGTGTAAAACATTGAAGAAGAGAACACCGTCATTGCCCCGTGAGCCACTTACATTACAGGTGAACTTATAACGATATTTAACACAAAAATATTAAAGCATCAATCAAGTTTGAGTCTTTATCACTTGGTATGATGTTCAACATAAATAATCCAATTTGAGACTTCTTATTTGCACAATTACACTTCCACATCAAAAGTTATCAATATCAGTGCATGTGATCCACGTATTTACATGGCAACAATTTAAGAGCTTTCATTTTATTGACTACAGTACTACGTGTAAAAGTAATAAAAGGAAAAGTCTTCCTTTCTTGGAGATCAAGCAATGAGCTGGATAAACGATGAGGATGGGAAAAATTCAGAGCCCAAGAGGAAAGTTAAACTCAACATATTACGACGGATATTTGGCCATCAGAATCATAATCGAATATTTCATCACACACCTTCTGTCATAACAAGTTCTCAAAGATAACAACACTACCATAATGCCCCATTTGAATTGAAGATTGATGAAAAGCCAACTGACACATTTCATCAAACATTCAGAGGGAGCAATAAACAATAAAAGCTCTCAACGATAACAAAATTAACAAGAATCATATACCAAACTGATTTCGTTAGCATCAAATTCTCCACTCCCAGTCCCGGCAAGTCTCACACTCATCTCAATGCTGCATGGAATCAAACGATAAAATTTCCTGAATTCTCTCAATCCTCCGAATCACCATCGAGCAAGAGCAATCAATCAAAGAAAAAGAGGATTATATATGATAGCCGAAGCTAGAATGATAGGAATTGCACATATAAACAGTGCACTAACACGAAAGAGTTGCACCATGGAAATTACAACACATAAAGCCGAAAGAGAACAAAAAAGAAAAGATAGGATAAAATACGCGTGAGAGAGTGAAATTGAGGAGAGTCTAGGACTGAGACTGGGACCCGAAAGACTCGAAAGACTCGAAATCAATGAAAACCTCTTCCCGCTGAGAGGGCTCGTTGGAGCGCCTTTGGGGAGCGGGGAGGGCGAGAAAAGTCTTGGTCTTGCTGATGGGCCTTGTCTTCTGGAGCTGAACGATGTCGCCCACTTTGAATTGGTTATCTGGGTCGTGGGCCTGGTACTTCTTCTTCTTCCTGAAGCGCCTCTTGTACTTTGGGTGAACGGCCACCCTGACCACCTCCACAGCCACCGTCTTATCGCTGCTGGAGCACACCACCTTTCCCTGCATTGTCTTCATCGCTTTTATTTGGGGCACCGAACACGGCGGTGCCCATTGCGGCCTAGCCACGCCGGAATTGGGTTTCGAGAGAAGGTTCGAGCCATGGGCGTGGCCGGTCAGAAATGGGGTTGAGAGCTTCGGAGGGAGCTGAAGAAGCCACATTTCTTATCCGTTTCTTTCTATCACTCTATTCACTCTCTTTCTCTGTACTTAATATTTTATCTCCTTATCACTCTCCTTCTCTCGACATATACATGGGCCTAAAGCCCAAACAATTAACACCTTATTCGATCACTCTGCGAATCAATGAACGAAAAAAATAAAATAAAATTGGTTTATATGTACAACACGAAAGTTGATAAAAGTATTTAGTATACTATTTCCTTTAAATGTGCAAAGAAATGTTTTTCTTATAAATATATCTATGCCAAGTAATTATTTCATAATTATTATTATCCACTTAAATTTAATTAAACTGGATATCAGTTTATAAATTATTGAACTCTTAACAATAGTTTTATTTATTTTTAACTATTTAAAATTAAATTAATTAATTCACGTGTTTTGAACTTTAGTTATTTATCTTCTTGCAGAGAAATCTAAGAGGATAGGGTTATCCATCTCGGAACCACGTGGCATCTCATGAATGACTTCCATGGTATGCAGAAAGAAATGGAGACGGTGACGTGGCAATTTGATGATATTTTTGTAACATATGAAGACGAATGTGACTCTGTGTGAAGCACAAAGCGCATTATGGCTTCTCTGGCAAGCTTGGCTGTTGTTCAACCATCCACTGTGAAGGGCCTTGCTGGATCTTCCATTGCTGGAACTAAGCTCTCTTTCAAGCCCTCTCAAACGAGTTTCAGACCCAAGAATTTCAGGTTAACCATTTGTAATATCATTACTCTGGTAGAAGAAGACTATTAAACTATGAATTATGAATCAGTATGAATCAGTATGCATGTGCATGGGTCATCCTTTTCGTTTTGTATGTTTTCTGGAAAACAAAAAAGAGGCTTCTGTAGATTTTAATTGCACGTGAAAGCTACCATTTTCAGGAGTGGTGCTGTTGTGGCAAAGTACGGTGACAAGAGTGTGTACTTTGATTTGGAGGATCTTGGCAACACTACAGGCCAGTGGGACTTGTACGGCTCCGATGCACCTTCACCCTACAACTCTCTTCAGGTTTGGTTTCTTTTTACTATTTGTTCATTATGAGAATGAAAAAGTCAAGCATTTGCATAATAGTAAGGGAACAGTTAATGGTTTGAGCGAAGAAACAGTGTAGGACAAAGGCATAGAAAGCAATAGTGGATGGTTTCATTCAGCCCTGGCTACAATAAGATCTGATGCACTTACACAACTTAGTTCCATTGAAAATTCAAACTTGTTATATCTCCCTCATTGATAATGGATTTGCAGAGCAAGTTCTTCGAGACATTCGCTGCTCCATTCACAAAGAGGGGATTGTTGCTCAAGTTTTTGATCCTGGGAGGTGGTTCCACCCTGGCATACTTCAGTGCCACTGCTTCAGGTGACATTCTACCAATCAAGAAAGGTCCACAACTTCCACCAAAGCTAGGTCCCCGTGGCAAGATCTAATTTAGTTTCCAAGTTTCCAAGTTCAATCTGTTTAGCTTCTTTTTCCCCCTCTTCTTTTGAACTGAACGTGTATATCTCTGCTTGCATACAATGTTTAAGAACGTCTAAAACCTACTTGTATTAAATCATGTTTATTTCTGGTCCAATAAATAGCATTTGCTGTATAGTGATGATGATTTATTTATTTATTTTCATGGATGAGATAAAAGTAAGGGATGAACTCACTGCTCGTAGTGAAACTCAAGATCTTTTAATGCAATTGATGTTATGAGTTAAGCCGATTGGCCATGTTTTTTACTAACAGACTCGATTTGCTTGGGATGTTCTAATTTATAGAAAGCAAAACTTGAAGATGTTGTATGTTACGCACGTTGGCCTGTGACATCAGTACAGGATGATCTCTACATTAACACTGTCACAGTCACAGAAAGGGAACGGTGAGTTGATGACAGGTCACGGGGAGGGACAAACATGGATGACATTTGTGCTAGGTATCGTCAAAAAACCACGACTCAGTAGCTACCAGACTACAAATCCTTCGTATATTGAGGATGCCATATCTCTGACCATGCTTCAAAGCCATTAGTTTTGTCTGTGCATTCCTATGTAAAATGGAAATAGTTGTTGATCAGCAATCCTCTAATGCACTTTTAATGACGTGCTGTTGGGCTTCTCGTGGCTCCCAAGTTCTCAAGATATGACACCTTCTTGCTGGTCACTACGTTAGCAAGTTTTTGTTGCTTTGTATCCTCGTCTTTGCATAACTCATCTGAGGGGTCCTTCTTCAACGTTGAGTCTTCTTGATCAGAGCCCCAACCCATGAAATCTGATAGTGTCATTGAACCAGGTGCTTCAGTAGTAGTAGTAGTAGTAACCTTCTCCATCTCTTCTTTAGGAGGCCTTGAAATTGAGTTTCTACTTCTTCCTGTTGATATATTGTGACATTGAATTTGGAAATCTGCTTGGAGTACATCATCTATTCTTGAAAGAACTGTAAAGGCCAAACTCTCCAATATTCTTGAATAGCTTTCTAGAACAGCTTGCCCCACATCCTGCCAACATAACAAGTACTCCATCGTTTTAATTAAACACAGTAAAATCATTCTATTGAATGGCCCTTCCAACGTTGCCAACAAAAGGAATCCAAATATGTTGTTGTGTCTAGATCTTTAGATCAAACGAATCTCTTAGGCAGTTCATTGTAAGTAGAGTGTGTGCAGATATTGGAGAACTAAACTCAGGGACATGCTCTTACCTTGTTGAATTGGATTTTGCTTATATCGAGTGAAGATTGAGGAAGGCCAGGGAAACGGTGCTTTAAGAGAAGTAATATGGTTTCTGCTCTCTCTTCAAAGAGCTCTCTTTTTTCGATACTCACTCCGGAACCCCAAGAAGATTTTCCATCTTTTTGGTTCATCTTCCGCTTCCAAATTACTATTGACGCTTCAATTCTGTTCTTTAGATCCAGAATTTTATGCTCTGACGATAAGTCCGTGGTTGACAAGAACTGGTCAGGATCAAAAAATTCAACTGTTATGCTCCTATAGGTCGAGTCCCCTAGACTTGCTCTTCCATTCTGTAAATGAAGAAAAGGCAAAAAGAAAATAGATTATGTATCACAATGTTAATGTTGCTCCAGGTGATAACTATAAGCTTTCGTTGGTTCTTTTTGTCTCACCTTGGGTAGGGAATCAATATAGCTCTCAGGAATCTCAATTTCTGATAGAATTTGAGCATTTATTGCCATGGCTGCTTTAAGTACTTGATTCACACAATCTTTCTGATAATGCAGAAATTTTCTAGCCGCATCAGATAGACCGTCTGCGGGAACCTTAGGAGTAGGTAACCACCACTTATCATCATTTTTTTTCTTTGAGTCCGGATCTGAATCATCTGAATCTTTAGACACATAATAGAACTCATTTTGATCTTTGAAGTTATCCAGACAATCCTGTTCGTCATCAAAAATTTCTCGGGACAATTAATAACCAATTTAAACCTATAAGAGAATTATCACATTTAGGATCAATGATCTTACAATAAGCATTGTATCAAGCTTGCGCAAGGCAGGGATATTCATGTGAAGATCCGTCCTCTGTCGTGTCGTCATAATCTAGCCAATGAAAAACCCGGTTCTATCATATAGATAGCAGTTATGATGATATAGAAAGAATAACATAGATACTATTTCTATGGAAATAGAGAGAAAGAGGGTTTTACCTCCATACTTGAACCATCCTTGGACTTTTGTTGTGAAGGAACCATTTCAACAACGTAATCCGTGACTGATAGAAGCCAATCAATTTCTTTTTTCCATTTTGCTTTCCTTTCTGCCGGCATTGGTTCCAGGCGTTTTTGCTCCCCATAAATAGAAGCTGCAGTTTCAGTAAGATAACAACTATAAGAAACTCTTTCTTCGTGCCATGTCCAATAGTCTCACCAGAATAACTGATGCTGAATAAACAAAAAGTCAACTTACCAGCAAGGTTTGTAAAAGCGTTTGACAGTGCCAAAGCAGACGAAACACCCTTTCCACCACCGGACATGTCCTCACCCAACAGCAGTTTGGCAAATCTTTCCCTCATCTGTTCCATATCTGAATTAATAATCCCAGCCATGAATGTCAACTTTTGAGACAAATCAAATAAAAGTGATGAAGAGAGTAACTGTAAGGTGATTGATTGTTAAATAGTAAGGGTATTGACCTTGCAAGATCTTGTCTTTGGATTCCTTGGCTGCCAATTCCTCCTTGGTTAGCATCTTTGTTTTGGGAACCTTGTCTGAATCATTAAGAGGCTTTGATCCTTGACTTCTAGAAGAGGCTGCACCATCCTCTGTAGGTTCCAATTGTTTAGCAGTGTCAATGCTGAGGCTCTTGGAGTGCCTTCCAGCGCCCTCAAACACCCCTTTCAAGCTAAATAATTTGGCCCTGCTACCTCCTTCCTGCTCTTGTTCTCCTGCTTGAACCATGTTTCCTCTTTTCTTATTTTTCCAAACAAAGGTTAATTTTTAAGGTGGAACAAAACATGGGGTGCCTCAGACCTTGCAGGGAGAGAAGGAAAGTAGCAGAGGGGGAAGCCAAGGCAAAGAATGGAGAGAGTTGTATTTTCTTTTTGGAGTTGGTGAGTTTGAGAAAAGAGTGGAGGTGGTTTGTTTCGTTTTTTTTTTCTTTTTTGTTAGCCTTTCTTTTTTGAGCTGGATTCTCCGAACGTGAGGTGCATGTTGTAAGAAATGGAATGGGTTTGAGAGTGAGAGAAACAAAATTTGCATTATTTTTGTTTTGTTTTCGGAGGTTTTGCTTTGGAATGGTGAGGGAAAATTGGATGGTTGTTGATTAAGGTTCTAATTTAAACGTCATATATAGCTGAAGACCAGGGAAGACAGACATGCACGCTTAGCCAATCAATCACACATATTATAACATTCATTCCTTTCTTTAACAATCACACTGTCAACTCCAAATTCTTACTACTTTTTTTATCTATGTAACTATCACAGTACTGAGACATTATTAAAATAATGTATATTGGTCAAACTTAATATTTAAACAAGGTACTTAAAACCTAATACACTTAATGCAACTTTTAATCTCTTTAATTTTGATTCTCAAATAATCAACAAACAAATGTTGAGGTTACAGACCCTTTAGAAAAAATATTACATGGAATGGACCCTTGCTTTTTTAGATGATGTGATGTTAGATTAGAAGAGTGAATTTTAAATAATAATAATAGTTATTATATTTTAAATGAAAATTGATATTTTCACAAACAAGTTTTACGTCCCTCTAAAAAATTTGAACATGTTTTAATTCTTATAAAATGGGTGAGTTTTGATTTTAGCTCCTGTACAAAATTATTTTGCTTTTGGTGTTATAAAACTGTATCATTTTTAACTATTAATTACATTGAACAAAAGTTTAAACAAATATTGTCTCTTAACATAAATATTACGGACTAAAACAATTATTTAAAAGTTTAGAGATAAATTTTTTTAAAAAAAGTGACTAAATTCAAAATTACAAATTTGATAATAATTCAAAAGAGTGAAAAAAACTTATAGACTAAAATACAAACTTGATAGTTATACGGGTCAGAAATTTAGATTTATGAATAATTTAAATAAAATGTAATAAAATACATTTTGTAAACCAATTCTAATTTTTATATTTCATTTCTAGATTTGTGTATGAGGAGACGAAGAGGTTTTTAAACATACCGTTTGATTAACATGTGTATCTTCTACCACGAAAAGATGTATACGGAAGTGTATAAATATGAAACGTTGCATTTGATGAATAAGGTGAGTGTTGTTGACCGTCACTTTCTTTCTTTGAAGGATTTATAATTGAATCGCTTGATCTTCAAAATCAAAACCACCACCACCAACCTCATGGCTGAAGAGGCTCTCAACACCAACAACAACCGTGATTATACTTGGAAGCTGGTCAGTGTTAATCACACATCATTCTTTGCAAATCAAAATCAAGGTTTCACCAAATTCTGCAATATATTTCTTAACTTGTTGCAGGCCTATTTCGAAAAGTTACAAGATGATGTAAGGCGTCTTCAACAAGAGAATGAATATCTCAAGAAGTTACTGGTATGCGGTGGTATTGGATTAGTGTTGATAACAGATTAATAAATTTCTGATTTCTGAATTTGCTTCTTCTTCTTTCCCTGTGTTTGTTTGTTGCAGTGGCATTCACCAAATAGTTGGATAGAGAAACAGAGAGGTATGTAATCTTCCTTTTAACAGTTTCAACAATGTTAGGTTACGGAATTGTTGATGATTGTTCTGTTCAGCTGCAGAAATGGTGAGAGAAGAAGCTACGGAAATGGCGGTGGAGACGCAAGGGGAAGATCAATACGGCCCACCACTTTAGACCCATCAAAAGTTTATGGTCCAACTCAGCCCATCACTACTCACATCTTGCTTATGCCGATACAACTTGCTCAGATATATGCTTAATATACTTCTTTAACTTCTTTTTTTATTCTGTTTATGTTTTTATTTTTAAATCATATCAAATATTTGTATCTTCTACTTTGCAATTCAGTTATATATTCAAGATATGTCAATGCTGTTCTCCTTTTGAATTTTTCTCCCTAATATTCATTGAACACGACATAGAATTGGATCGGTGAAAAGGAATGAATCATGGGATTGTCTTTAGATTCTGACTTCTCATATTTAACCTATTCTTAAGTAACACAACGTCATTAGGGTTGTGGTTTGTTTAATGTTTTAATCCCAAATAAAAGTTCCAAGGAACAAGTTCTTGTCCAATTTATAGTTTCAGACTTGACATTAAGTTTGAACATGTATTTATGCCATTATATAAAAATAAATCATGCATTAAGTTTAAAATAAATCATGCATTTATACCATTATATAAAAAAATCTATAATAACTTATTTTGATTCATATTTTAATAAGCCAGTTGTATTTCTTAATAAATAAAAAATTAATTTATTTAATATAATAAATAATAGAATAAATCTTTTTGTTTTAAAATAATTAAATAATTTCATTTTAAATAACGTTTGTATAATCTTTTAAACTATTTGTACAAAATTATATATTATAATTAGTGATTTAATACTTAATTTATTTGTTTAGTTCATTTTAGTTATTTTATTATTTTTTAGTTCAATCTAATTTTCTGATTTTTATATTATTTAATTTGGTTATGTTGTTTAATTGACTGTCTATTCATAATCACATGTTAATTTGTGAAATTTTTTAACTTTTCTTTTTTCATTTGAAAAAATATAAAAAAATAAAAATAAGGTTATGATTATATCATGTGATGGTAGCAATTGTTTTCACATTAATCACGATAAATTTGATCTGTTTAAACTTAAAATCAAATTAATAATTAAGTTTAATTATAATTTATTTATATATATATATATATATATATATATATATTAACTGTAATTAAATTTATTTATTATTTTTGTCTGAAATTAGAAATTTAGAGAGGAAAACGTGAATCATTTTCAGAAAAATTAAAAAAAAAAATTCAGAGTCTAAATTAGAAAAAATCACCTTCATGTCATGTGAATAACATAACTTGTTATGTGACAGTTTATATACTTTTATAAAAGAATTAAAAATTAATAAAAGTTATAAATTTCTTTTTTATTTGACACGTAATATGTAACCTAACGAAAATAATCAACCATTTAAAAAATGTATGAAACTAAATTAAACTAAAAAAATGATGAAAAGACCAAAATGAATCAATGAATAAATCAAACGAAAAAATTAATAATTATATCTTTATATCTATTAAATTGTTTTACTTTTTTCATATTTTAATTTATTTCTCATACAAATAATAAAACTATATATATCTATAAATAATATAAATCAAACCATCACAAAATAATAAATATCAAATTATAATACACTTATGTTAAATTTAAATAATGATGCCAATAACATAAAAATAAATAAGTGTATTATTAAGAAGTGAAGATTACAAATTATTTCAACTTTAAAGATATATAGTAACCTAAGTTTGGTTTTGAACTTCGGCCTCTCAAAAATCGTAAAAGTTTAATAAAGTTTGAATTTGATTTTTTTAAAGAAAATAATAATGACGGCATTTTAATGAAACCTTTTAATGTTATTAAATAATTTTCGCATATTTCAATCCAATAAGAATAATTTCTGTTTAAGATAGGAACCAATTTTGGAAGATGAAGAATTCAATAAATTTTGATGATTCTAAACAATTAACAATTTATTATAATATATAATAATATTGAATAATATTATAATAATATATTAGTACTAATATAATAATAATAATAATTAAATAATGATACTTAAATAATTAAATAATAACATTGTTAATAAATCATTAAAAACAATACTTCATTTAAAATTATAATGTATCTATGTTAAATGTAAATAATCATTTTAAAAAAATTCCAATAACTAAATATAAGTGTATCTTAAAAAATAAAAATTATGAATTATTTAAATTTTAGAAAATAAAAGAAGAAAAAATCTGTACTAATCAAGCTTGAATTTGAAATTACGGATAAAAGTGTGATAATAAAATTTACATTTTGAAAATCAAAATTAAAAAAAAAATTGTAAAATAAATTTTTTCTTATGGACTATTTTAATGTCTCTATCAACAATTTCTATTTATTCTGATTCTTAAAAGAATTTGCATCTAAAACGAGAATAAATGTTAATAACGAAAGAATTTAGAATATTTGTTTCTTTTTTTGCAATATAATAATATATTTTAATTAATAACATTATTTAATAATTATTCAATGACATAATATTACTAGATAAAATTTAAAATATTACACAAAAACAAAAAATAAATAATTAAATACTACAAATAAATTAAGTAATAAAATATTAAAAATAATATTTTGTTTAAATTTACAGTACACTTGTATCAAAGTTAATATCTTTTGAAGTAACATTGTTAAGTTATTTTCTCTTATTTTGATTCATATTGATCATCATCATCGTTGAAATTTAACTTATTAATTATTTTTAACTATCTTGGAAAACAAAATTTAACGAGTTTAAGTTTAATTAGTTTTAATTATTTTGGAAAACAAATTTTAATACTCTCTCATTTTCCTCTTCTGTAATCGCTGTGTAAGTTGTAATCGCTGTGTAAGTTATTAGCGATGATCTCACAAACAAAATTGACACTATCAGAAAGAAATCGTTGGTCTAAACTAAACCGCTCCATTGTAAAAGGAATCCATGGCCGTGCTAATGACTTGCCCAATGCACAGTTACATCGAAGAAGAGCTCGACAAGCGCTTCAACCTCTTCAAACTCTGGCATTTTCCCTCATTCGCCGCCTTCGCCCAAGCCCACGGAGCCTCCGTCCGCGCCGTCGTCGGAAGCATCAAAGTAGGAGTGGATGCCGCCACCATCGACTCCTTGCCCAACCTGGAGATCGTCTCCACCTACAGCGTCGGATACGACCACATCGACCTCCCAAAATGCAGAGAGAGAGGCATTCCCGTCACCAACACGCCCAACGTTTTGACCGACGATGTCGCCGATCTCGCCATCGCCCTTGCCTTGTCCCTCTTCTGCACAATCTCTCACTCCCCTCGCCGCAACCCCGCTCCTCACCTCACACCAAAGGTTTTTCACTCATTTCATCACTAATTTTTTTATTTTGTTTAATTATTACGCGTTTCGTTTAGGGTTTACGAAAAGAGTAATTAAATTTGATATTGTGATTCGCACATTTAGCTTAGTGGTAAATCAGTTGGAATTATTGGACTGGGAAGGATTGGGATGGCAATTGCGAAGAGAGCTGAAGCTTTTGGGTGCCCAATCAGCTACCATTCGAGAAGTGTAAAAGCAGAGTCAGGTTATAGATATTACTCTAATGTTCTTGACCTAGCCGCTGACTCTGAAGTACTGGTTGTGGCCTGCACCCTCACCGAAGAAACCCGTCACATCGTGAACCGTGGAGTTATGGATGCACTGGGCCCAAAGGGTATTTTGATCAATATTGCGCGAGGCCCGCACGTGGATGAGCCCGAACTTGTATCCGCGTTGACCGAAGGAAGACTAGGTGGTGCGGGCCTGGACGTGTTTGAGAAGGAGCCAGAGGTGCGTGAAGAGTTACTAAGGCTTGAGAATGTTGTGTTGACTCCTCATGTGGGGACTGACACGGTGGAAACCTGCATGGCAATGGGAGATCTCGTGATTGCAAACTTAGAGGCACACTTCCTTGGTAAGCCCCTTGTGAGTCCAATCATTTAATGCTTCTTTTCTTTACATTACATTACATCACTCATTCATGTTCACTTCATTCTTGCTTTAGCTTCTGAACTTAATCAGTTTTACTAAACATTTTATTTTATCCTAATTTTTTATTAATTTGTTAGTTTTTTCAGTAGTTCTTTTCTTTCCCGTAACTCTATTTATTTTTTCTGCTGTACTGTTGTAGTAAGAAACGTTCATGCTGCACTTCGTGTTCCTCTTTTGTAGTCTTTAAGACCGAAAAATGGAGAAAAAAAAAACCCAGGTGCAGCTCAAATTCTTGACTGAAGAAAATTCTAGTCACACCAGCAAACACGTGTTTGAATTAGAATTTACAAACTTCATTTTAAATGATTTTATAAACTAATTTTATTTTAGTTAAAATAGCTTTGAACAAAATTGATTATTGTCTCAGATGTCTTTTAAAAAAGTATTTTTATCGTAATAAATTTTGTGTTAGTAATGTCTCAAAAAAGTACTTTAAGATTTATTAATGGAAAAATGATTTTTTACTTTGATGGTGAATTGATATTTTTATGATAGAACTTATAAGTTTGAAACCGTAAACTTTCCTTTTATGTTGAATTTAAACTTAGAACTCAAGCCACGTTTCAACGGAATATTTCTACACACAAGTTTATTTAAAGTTAAGATTTAATTTATTGCATTAAGCAGGTATATTATTTCATAATATAGATATTTTAAATATCCTTCTTTTATTTTTCCTTCTGGCCCATCCGCACCAACCATTGTCCTTGTTTCTTATCCCAAAATATCGTTAAAATATATCTAAAGAGGAAAAGTAGGAAAAGGAAAAGCACTGAACGACCCCACTCATCAAACAAAATATCATGACCCAATTCCAGAACTTTCTTTTCATATCTAATTTCAGTTTCATTAATACTTCATCCTTTATCTTCTTTCTGGTACAACCAAGACGCATCCTCTTTCTGATAATATCCACAATATGAAGAGAAATTTAAGAGGACCTTATCCAAAGCAGCAAGAGAAGAACTGAAGAACAGGAACTTATATATCGTTATATACAAAATGAAAAAGAACATCATTATAACCCTGCACTGCATCCTTCGAAACATTAAAAGGGTCCAATTCCCCAAGCATGAAAATATAGTCAGATATGATCAGAAGCCCCTTTGAAGATGAGGAAATTGAGAGTCTCCAGGGTAAAGTAGACGAAGGTTCCCTTGGAATGGGTGAAAAAGCACCCAAAACTCGATCCCACCACACACTGCCATCCAGAACCATGCTTCGTGTCAAACTCCTATCAGTCCAACAAAAACCATAAACTCCGTCAACCACCAACCTCAAACTCGTGTTACAGAAAAAGTTACACTGAAATTAGTCTCCAAGAACAACAACACATGCAATGGATGGCAGAAAAATGTTACCTTTTTAATGTGGGCAGCAATGGATGTGCAGTCCAGAACATCATAGAGATCAAGAGCTTCAGAAGCAGATGCCATGGCTTGGATCTGCATCTTGAGGGGCATGTCAGTATCCTCTATCACAGCTTTACCTTCCAACATGGTTTCTCACACCCTTTCTCTTTTCTAAGAAAGTGAGCAATAGCAATAACATATCACTCTATATATGATGTCACAATTTTCCTTTGTGAGGGAATAACCCAAATGACCAAAACTTTTTCTGTCCTCACTTCTGCTACCTCACACATTTTGGACTCATTATATAAATGGACATTCATGAATAACTCCCTCTCTCCTCATTTTTTGTCATTCTGGTGACTCACTCAGTCATAGAGTCCTACCATGACAAAATTTATGCGAAAGAAGAGTGAGGAGCTAAGGATAAAGGCGGTGAGGCCATAAATAAAAGGAATTTTCTCAGTTTCGTCCTTTGGCCAGGTGATTCGATTCGATTGAACTACCTATCCACTGAGTTTTGTTTTTCTTCTTTCTCTTGACTTGGACAAATTTTAAAACTATTTATAAAACAATAGTTATTCATCACACTTCATTAATTGGTAGATAAGGGAGTATATATACATTTTTTATAGATATAAAAACAAAGTTCTCGTGTTGGGCACGTAGAAAAAGAGTAGAAAAGGGAAACTTTGCATCAACATCTATATATATATATATATATATATATATATATATATATAT
>Ga0214545_1000265_pt1 | contig 74590 bp, 27 predicted proteins | sample CNSS4metaG_FD_160064 | JGI IMG/M metagenome (GOLD analysis project Ga0214545, IMG submission 160064) | Root nodule microbial communities from cowpea collected in UCLA plant growth center, Los Angeles, California, USA - CNSS4 | ecosystem: Host-associated > Plants > Roots > Nodule | place: USA...
AAATTTTTATGAAGCTCTGGGACGTAGTATACATCTCGAATAAGAAAGGCAGTGCCATTAAACATCAATCGCACACTTCCTCTGCCAACAACAGTCATTCGAGAGTTGTTTCCACATTTGACAAAGTGTTGATCTCTTGATACCATTTCTACAAACATGCCTGAACTGAGCACCTCAAGTATTACGTGTGTTGATTGTTTCACTGGTAAACAACATCGTAATCCAATCCCTAAGGCGAGTGAATGGCGTGCTAGCAAGGTGTTGGAACTCATACATGCAGATACTTACGGTCCAATAGAACCCATTTCAACTAGTGGAAAAATGTATTTCTTAAGCTTTGTTGATGATTATAGTTGTAAAGGTTGGGTGTATTTGCTATCTGAAAAATCTGAAGCTTTGGAGTGCTTTAAATCCTACAAGAAAATGGTGGAAAAAGAAGTTGAAGCATCCATCAAATGCTTATGAACAGATAAAGGAGGAGAATTTACCTCTCTTCAACTCAACTTGTTTTGTGAAGAACATGGAATAAAAAGGCAGCTTACCACGGCTTATACACCGCATCAAAACGGAGTCGCAGAACGCAAGAACAGAACTGTTATGAATATGGTACGTTGTTTGCTCTCTGTAAAAAGGGTTCCAAAAATTTTTTGGCCTAAAGCGATCAACTGGACATTTTATCTGTTGAATCGTTGTCCAACACATGCTGTGAGGAACATCACTCCACAAGAAGCTTGGAGTGGAATCAAACCTTCAGTAAAACATCTTCGAGTTTGGGGATGCCTAGCTCACGTGCACATACCAGAGACAAAAAGAGGTAAGCATGATGATAAAAGTTTTCCTTGTATTTTATTGGTTGTTAGTGATGAGTCAAAGGGTTATCGATTATTTAATCCTAAGACAAAGGGAATTGTTGTTAGTAAAGATGTTATATTTGAAGAAGAGAAAAGTTGGGATTAGGGTTCAACTTATTAAGAGCAAATAGAAACTAAGTTGGTGTGGGGTGATGATGAATTACATAGTGATGACTCTACGGAGGAAAACATCCGTGAAAATGGTGAAAATGGGTTTGCAGAAGATGTGGAAGATGATAGTGATGGTGCGAATAATGAGCATAATGAGGGCAATGGGGATAGAAATGAAGCAACAGTGAGTTCACAAGAACACATGATTCAAAGGAGAGAAAGAAGGAGGCCAAGTTGGATGGGAGAATTTGTCACTGGAGAAGGATTAAGTGAAGAAGAAGAAGTTGATACAGCAGCATACATAGTACAAGATGTCATAAGTGATGATCCAATTCTATTTGAGGAAGCTGTCAAACACGAGAAGTGGAGAAAGGCTATGGATAGCGAAATAAATTCAATTGAAAAGAATCAAACATGGGAACTAATGGACCTACCAGTTGGAAACAGAACCATCGGAGTCAAATGGATTTATAAGACAAAATTGAATGAGTTAGGTGAGGTTGATAAATATAAGGCAAGGTTGGTCGCTAAGGGGTATTCTCAACAATATGGAATTGATTTTTCTGAGGTTTTTGCCCCCGTTGCACGCATGGATACAGTACGGTTGATTATGGCACTTGCAGCATGCAAAGGATGGGACATATTTCAGCTAGATGTAAAATCTGCATTCTTACATGGAGAGTTAAGCGAAGATGTATATGTAGAACAACCAAAAGGGTATGTCAAAAAGGGGAAGGAGCATAAAGTTTACAAGTTACATAAAGCCTTGTATGGTCTAAGGCAAGCACCAAGGGCTTGGTTCAGCCGCATAGAAGCACATTTCACACAAGAAGGCTTTCAAAAATGTCCAAGTGAGCAAACCTTATTCATCAAATGAAGCGTTGGAGAAGGCATATTAATTGTCAGCATATACGTTGATGATTTGATTTATACTGGAAATGACATAGGTATGATGCTTAAATTCAAGAAGTCTATGATGCATGCCTTTGATATGACTGACTTAGGAAAGATGAGATTCTTCCTTGGCATTGAGGTCTTACAAAAACCAGAAGGAATTTTTGTGTGTCAACGGAAATATACCAAAGATGTGTTGAAGAAGTTTGCAATGTCAGAGAGCAAACTTGTACAAAGTCCAATTGTTCCAGGTAGTAAGATTAACAAAGATGTGGAGGGTACAACTGTGCATGACACTTACTTCAAGCAAATTGTGGGAAGTCTACTATATCTGACAGCTACACGGCCAGATATCATGTTCAGTGTAAGCTTAATTAGCAGATACATGTCAAAGCCAACAAAGATGCACTTACAAGCTGCTAAAAGAATCTTGAGGTATTTAAAAGGAACTACTAGTTATGGGATATTCTAAAAAAAGGGGGAGAGGAAAATATGCTTGCTTTCACAGATTCTGATTATGTAGGAGATGAGGATGATTCTAAAAGCACTTCTGGTTATGTATTTTTGCTAAGTTTAGGAGCAGTGTCATGGATGTCCAAGAAACAACCAATTGTTACCCTCTCAAGTACAGAGGCAGAGTTTGTGGTTTCTGCTGCCAGTGTCTGTCAAGAAATGTGGATGAAAAGAGTTTTGAGAAACTTAACGCATACTCACAACAGTAACACAATTATTATGTGTGACAATAGTTCAACAATTAAACTTTCCAAAAATCCAGTAATGCATGGTATGAGCAAACATATTAGAGTGCGTTTTCATTTTTTAAGAGATCTTGTGAAAGATGGAGAAATCGAGTTGGTGCACTGCGAAACTAAAGAACAGGTTGCAGATTTATTGACCAAGGCTTTAAAACTTGAGACTTTCCAGACTCTCAGGAAAAAGATGGGAATGGTTGATTTTTCTGAAATAAACTCACTGCATACTGCAGTCAGTTTAAGGGAGGGAATGAAAAGATCTTTACTGTTGTTGCTGCATAAAGCCTAGTTTTTAAGAGTGTTTTCTGTTACTGTATAATAAAGCCTAGCTTTTAGGAGCATTTTATGTTTCACTGTAGCTATTTTCATGTATTCAGTTATTATTCCAATGTATTCGGTTGCTGGCTATTTAATAGCCTCTTTGAATTCAATAAAAGCACTCATTGGACAGTAGTTGCAATACACATTTTATTCCTTACAGTTAGGGCATCCTTTACCTTCAATATGAGCTAATGTTGTTTTTTATCAAAACCTTCAAATTTGTATCCTTGTTTAGGTACATTGCACCCTCTTGTATATGGGTTAAAGCACTCCTTAGGACTCTATTTTAATATTATTTCATTTTTTGCTGATTAAAAAGAAATTTCAGTGATATAACTTTCTTCTCCAGGTTTTCATACCACTTCAAGACAGTTTTACATATCAGATAGAACAGTCACATTCCCACATTCGGTAGTGATGCCTTCCTAGCGTGAACGATTATTCAAGTATTATGAATTTCCAAGGTGAATCAGATTGACCCTGATTCTGCAAATCCTTCTGGTAGTGGGACACATTTTTTCACTATAACATCTATATCAATGACAATATACATTCAGAAGCCAAATCATGAACATTCGTTTCCTTAACGAAACAAAGAGATGACAATAAAAAAATTAAGTCATAGAAAAACAATATTAGGAACAATATTCTAACCATTTATGTTTTTTGTTTTCGGTTAATTCGTTGTCTATTTTGTATTTCAGAAAATCTTTAGAAAATAAAAAGCCGTATAGTTATTTTGCTTCAGTTTCTACTATTAAGAAGAAACTTTGTATATTTTTTTCTATAAACACTTTAATACTTAAAAAATTCGAATTATAGATCAATTTTAAAAAATTATATTTCATTCTTTTAAAACACAGTTTATCAAATACCATTTGATTCTTATTCAAATTACAATAATAAATATTATACGAATGAAAATAAATACAGTTATAGTTAACATGCATAACTGTCTCCCGCTCGCCATTAAAATACTCAACTAGTTTACAACAATAAAAATCAACAAAAACAACTGGAAATATCATTCCAATTTTCCAATTTCCAATTTCAAGAGCTATGCATATTCATACATGTGTTATTTTCATTTTAAGCATTACTTTTCATATACTAAACATGTCATTCCTCAAATAGCAGAAACCACCCGAAATCAAGAAACCAACAAGATACTAGAAAGATGAGAAATTATGTTTTTTAATAAAATATTTCTAAAGAGTAATAGAAATATTGAAAATTATGGGGTTGCAAGAAGAAAGAGTCAGGGTTTCATTCTTGGCTTGAATAATAAGGGGTGACCAATATCATGATGCCAGGTGGGTGGTGTCCCATCTTATGGTGGGTTACATGGTCAGGAGAAAAAACATATTGTAATGGGAATAAAGAAGTTGATGGAATAAAGAAATGAAGAGAAATGCTGACATTCTAGGCGCCAAGTTTCAACATGGGTTTGTAGAAGTATTGATGCGTCGATTGTTGTGTCAATATGATCATTTTGGTACCTAGTCTTTGCCATAACGAATTGGAAAAACTGACACTATGAAATTCAAATATAAAAAAAAGTGACAGAAGCTCTGTTAACAGAACTGAGCAGATAATAGATACACATTAATGTGAAATTAATAGATAAAAAAAGAAAAATAAAAATAAATAGAATTGAACTAATATAGATTAGGAAAAATTAATTTGACAAACCTAATAAAAATAAAACTCTTCCAGATATATCATGATTAAAATAGGCTTTCGAGGAAGTAAATGTTAACACCCTCTAAAAAGAAAAGAAAAAGAAACTCCTATAAAAAAAAATTGTTGATTTTTTAAAAGGATAAATAAATCCTTCCCACAATTGAAAAAAAAAAAACATTTTTACATTCAGAAAAATGATAACATAATATATAACATTTTTGGTATAAAAGTAATTTATTTACTCTCTTTATTCACCCTTTCAATCATAGAGGATGAAATTCTGGTGCTTGCCTTTCTACTTGTATCCATCCAAATAAAACATCTTTTTTCTATTTCTATACTACTCTTAATCAAGATAAAACAACATAATCTTAGGTAAGAGAACCCTCAGAATTACACACTTCATTCTTCGCTCGTTACTACACATACAAACTTTTTAGGTATAGAATCTGGGAATGTGAAAGAAACTGCATTTCTACAAGATGTAGATACAATCTTTGGTGGAGAGGAAGTTGTCATGGAGGAGAAACTATGTACATTATTACACAAACAAATTCCATGACGAGATGAATGACTGAACTTTCCCTTTTTTTCCTCCTAACTTACTGGGAGTTACAAAAAAATGTTTGAAACTATATAACAATATTTCATAATCAGATGAAATATATCCGAATATGAATACTTTGACAAAATACAGATCCTAACAGCTTAAAAACTTTAATTGAACTAATAAAAGCAATAGGGGAAAAAGAAAAGAGGAATTTCCTTTTAATGTTTCACAGAAGAACCCAATTATAAAACAATGAGCCTACATCCCAGAGAAAAAAAAATGGTACACTTGCATGTTGCTAACAAATGATTTGCTATAGAACAGAAACGACTGAGTTAGTCATGATGGATCCGGTTCCAGTTTTGGGACGATGGCAGATTTGAGCTCTAAGTGAGAAATTCGAACAGCTCCAATAAGCCTCTCGGGCAACTCATCAGGAGTATTTGCCTGTCAATAACAATTGTCATGATTTAATGATACATACTAAAAGATATCAAGAACATACAATCCATTGTCAAGCATTTGTTCAGAACCATGTACAGTTGTTACCTCTCAAGCACACATGCACAAGCATAATAATAGTAATGCTGCGATAAATAAAATAATTTCTCATTTAAAATTAAAATTCATCAATAAAACTGACCACGGCAAGAATATGATCCAATATTCCAACGCATCTGGTTCAAAATACAAATCACAGAAAATGCTCTAAAATTTTTTAACCCATTCAAGATTGTCACACCAAACTGGTATTTAAGTAAAATGTAAAAACAGAGTATGTTTTTCGATACAGATACTTAAAGTAACAAATTCGGACCTAAACTAAGCAGTTAAAATTAATAATGACGAATAAACATAGTTATTATATCTTTATCATAATTCTGCTTCGAAGCATAATATATGCAAATTGGTGAGCGATGGACAATTGGACACAATACAACACCGACCTCTCCCACATTCACACTTTTACTACTAAGTTTGCTATCCATCTTGCCATTTGTGGTTAAAGATTTACAAATACTTGGTCTGCATAACATTATTACTTGTGTGAAAATTTCTTTTAACCTAAAATCAAATGCACTCAATTTCAGAATATACATACCATATTAAACAAAACACAACAGTGGAAGCATAAAATCAACACCTGGTTGGTTAGGGGCAGATTCAGGGTTGGCCACGAGATATCATGGTCATCCTCAAATTTTTTTAACTTGTTTTAATTTTATACTTAAATGTTGAAATAGGTGATAATATTTTGTTGCACAAATTTTATAAAAGCAGGTTTTGGGTGTACCTAGCTTTATGTTAAGGAACATAGGTTGTAGCCTTTCTCCGAGATATACTTGTACTCATCTATATATACACATGTACATCAGGTGAGTCGATACTTTTGGCCAGCCATCTCTAAATTCAAGGTGGTAGGTAGGTCTATCCTACTCTGTTGGTAATTTTCTAGTGAAATACAGCCACTTACAACAGTCTGGCAGCTGTCTACCGAGCAACTTACAACACAATTAGCTGTCCTTGACATGCAACTGCCAACCCTCCCAAACAAGCACTAGATTTGGTCTTGACAAAGAATCTTTGGGTGCTCCAACCTAGTGTGTGAGGGGCTAATCACCGACGTTCTTTGACCCCTTTCCCCCAACCTTGGTTCTCTGTTCCAACTTACTTAGAGTTAAGTACGTTTGGTCACACGCTTTTCTTTAATATGGATGTTCGTTTTGTCTCCATTACAGTGTACCCTATCTTTGAGATGGCCTCTGTGGATTTTGTTTTCTCATTTTCTGGTACTCCTATTATTGCAACTACAAAACTCAATTGGACAAATAACTTATCTTGGTCTGGTTCAATAGATTTGTGGTTTCTAAGTCAAGGATACCATAACCACTTAGGAAAGGAAGCTAATGCTATTTCCACTGAAGATAATTCTTAATGGCAAAAGCTCGACTACCAACTGCTGTTTTATGGAAAATCAGCTGAGACCAATGTCTAAGAGACACTCAAATCCTTCAGACATGCACTCTTATTTTTGGAAGAAGGCCCAAGATATCTTTGACGCAACCCAAAACGTAGCCTCCCTCAAATAGGCAAAAGTTGTTTTTTTGGTGTACCTAATTGTAAGATAAATAACATAGGTTGTAGCCTTCCTCTTTGAGATATACTTGTACTCACCTTTATATATATATATATATATACACACACACACACACACACACACACACACACACACATTACATACATATACATCACCTGAGATGATACTCCGGTTTTGCTCCAACTCTAAATTCAAGTCATAAAAATATTTTTTGCCCCCCACTAGAGAAATATTTTGCTGCATAGCTCTGCCTCCGCAGGAGCTTTGGTGATAACAGAATGTTACAAGGTGCAGACATGCTTTTGCCATTATATATAAATATCTAACAATAATGTAAACTTGAAGGAAAATACAGATAAAACTTAACCCAAAGTGAATCTTCAACATACACAGACAAAGCAGAGTAACACATTGTCACATTGCTAAAAATTGTTTTTGGTTCAGAACTAGCTCAGCTTAATAGATTATTTATAATTCCTAGCAGTTGCAGGGTATGACACGTAATGAAATTTAAAACAACTCGTTAAAATAGTAATGCAGATTTTTTGTCATCCACAATCTGAAAATTAAATACCCATAACCTACCTAGGTGAAATGAACAAAAATCGAGTATTATTAATAAATGTTAAATCAATTATCAAAGCTATAAAGCTTCTGCAATATCGTAATAAAAGGTTCCACACTAGATGCAACAAGAAAATTAGTCTAGCCCAATTGCTGCGACTTAAATCCCATGACTTGTTTAGATGTTAATTTCTAGTAAAATATCTAACGCACCTGTACAAGAAAAGCCATATCTACAACCAATGTTGTAATCACACCAATAACCAGCCCCAAAACTCCATTAGCAACAGTAGAGGAACCAATATCAACATCAATCTACAATTAAAGAGTGATTGGTTAAAAAATCATAGCAGACAATTAATTAGTGGGAAACTTTCCTCAACAAGACAAACACAAATTTAAAAAGAGCTTGAATCAAATCTTACTTCTAGATACTTTGGACCACGAATGTAGTTGCAATCAACTGCCTTTCCCAGCAAACAAGGAGTACTCCCAACACTCTGGCGTACAATCCATGAACCCTGCATTTTAAGATGGAATATCAATAAGTGTAAAGAGAAAGTATGCTTGTTTCTCCAGCCTCTATGGATAGATGGTAGTTATAAATTACAAACAAAAGTGGCAAAGAAATAAAAGAGGGTAAAAATATAAATGGAAAAAATCAAAGAAAGTCATAAAACCAACAAAATACGGTAACAATAAGAGATTTGGTTCTGTGGATTAAGCCAGACCAAAAATGTATATACACATCAACTTGGTAACAGTCAGCAACGAAGCTGCATATATCAACCTAACGCACATTGTTTTAAGGACTGTACAATTATTCTTGGGAAAAGTGAACTTGGGAATATGATATTCCCATATTTGGTACAAGTTTAAACAATTATATTGGGCAATTATTGATTCCGGAGAACTGACAGTTCTTGTTCTGTTTGAATTTTGACCCACACAACGAGAGGCGAGTATATTCTTTCTTGTGGTATCTGAAAAGAAGTTATCTTATAACCAACTACTTACTTCAAACCCCACTACTTATCTTATTGCTTACTTATGTAATGCATTGTGAATATGCAGCAACAAAATTCGTGAATCTTGTTCCAGTATGTCACTACGACATCAGTTCTGTTACTCTTATTTTTCCATTTTATTAAGCAAATGAAGGGTAACACAATAACTACAGGAAAAGGGAGATCATGAAAAAAAAATAAGCAAAACAATTTAAAAGGATATGTTGGATGATGATTTATACACATGTGTAACAAACAACAGTATCAAATCACTTAATCCATGTAGCTAAACCCAATCTAGTTGGAAAAAGGATTGGTTGTTGTGAGATGCATTCAAAGTCACTAAGAAGATTCTTATAGTAAATGGTATTTCTAAAAGTTTTAATCTTCAACCAATCCAAATAGCATCATGTAATCTATGTATCCAACCTCGCCTAGTGGGATTAGGCTTTCATTACTGTATACATTGTTTAAACCAAATTACATATGGATATGGTACATTTTTAAAGTGTCTCTTGAGTAACACATACAGCTACCACACTTGCGATAAACAAAGGATGATCATACCCATATTAAGACATAACAACAAAATAATGATACAGCCACAAATTATAAAATTAACAAGTAAAGGGCAGCTCTAATGTACCGATAAGTTGATCAAAGGTTGCCTTGGTGGTAAAGTTGGAAGGGAGGGTGAAAAAGGTTGTGAGTTCAACTCTTCCCACTAACATAATACTACTAACAACTAAAATTTATATATATATATATATATATATATATATATATATATATATATATATAAAAAGGCATTGTATCTGTGTGGAGGAATCTGACACAGATATCTTTAGATACACACATATCAATCGAGTGCAACAATTGAATGTAAAAAAGTGAGGAAAGAGTGCTTGGAAGTTAGCACTGTTACAACTATTTCTACATGATGAATTTGCATTATCCTTTGAGTAAAATGTTGATCCAATAGAAGACTTTATTACCCATGCCGAATCCCAGTATCCCACACCATCCCCTTTTACTAAAAGTTAACAATCACTCTATAAAATCGGGTTCTGTTTTGTTCTATTTATTAAAGCTTTTGTTTTTTCGCATCTAACAACGATATACATTTTAAATGGTTTCTGAAGCAAATTTTCAAATAATAATAGCAGTAAATAAAAATAGTTTTAAATAAGGTATAAACTGAGTTTAAAATATCAATAACAGCAAATAAAGTACAGTTAACAGTTTAAAAAATTTTAAAAACTACAAAATTAAACATTTAATTTAACCATGTTTAAAACTACAATTTGTCATTCCAGTTTATATATACAATTGAGTTTAATATATTTAACATATCCAATTTGGATAATATTTAGTAATGATTTTTCAATTGTGGTATGATTTAAAACAAATTACAATAGCATCATATATTTTTCAATATAAAATGAATGATTGTATCAGGTATGTGTCGCATCCTATATTTTTCTATATTTTTCAATATAAGACGAACCACCACAGTATCGGATATGACAAGTATCTGATAATTGTGTCGTATCTATACATCATACAAAGCAGTGATAGTTTCCTAAATTAAAATGACGAAAATTTTCAGTAAATACCTTAGGGACTGATGGTATAAGCTTAAACCTGCTGTTTCGAAACTCATCATCACCATCAACAAAGCGATGCAACAGGGATCCAGAAACTAACTCCTTTGTCACAAAATAAAAAACCATACTATAGTGTGTTGATGCAGGCACCTACAACCAAAGTGCAATGATTCATTTACTCCTGACTCTAAACTTTTGAAGTTTAAAGTTGACTCAATCACATGAACAGAAGAACTCACTTGAAGATTAATGACAAAGGAGAAAAATCCTTTTTCTGAAGCTACCTACATAGAAACAAAAGATTACGATCATAGTCAGGAAAAACCTAAAAAAGGCATGCAACAACCTCCCAACAACTTAAATAAATAAATAGTAAAAAGGAAAATCAAATTCAGTAAAGATATTATCTTGCTAATACTCCCATTTAAGTAAAGATATTACGCTCCCTTACTTTGTGGTTCAGTTACAGGTGTGTGAGTTTGCAGGTTTGGGGGTTGTCTTGTTCTGCAGTAAGGTGTTTAAAAGATAGTGTAGCTGTGGGGTCTTTTAAACCCAGAGAGCATTCCACAAAATACAGAAATAGCAGCATGCTGTATATATTCCCATTTTGGTTCAGACATTCAATTTCAATGAATAATTTCAGTACAGAAAAACAGAGACGGAAATTATATTGATGATGATAATTTAAAAGATGGGGGGGGATGCTCCATCTTCATTTAACATTATATACCTAAGTTTACATGAATTTCATTATATTTTCAAGCATCATCATGTTCCGTTACAATTAACCGGGGATACTATTTTTTTCCCAAATAGGATGGATATGTGGTATATAATAAGCACAAACCTTGAGAAAAGGTAACTTAATTTTCCCATAACTATAAACTCCATCAAATATCTAAGTAAGAAAAATCAATCATGTCACATGTTTACTTCACACGCCCGGGTAAAGTAACAAACCTACTGACAGTGTGATTACTGAGGTGTAGCAGACATATATGAAGGAAAATAATCAAATTACTATGCTTCAATTATAATTTGGCTATGGTGCTTCAAACAAAGGGCGCCTGGTATAACTTTCAGTTGCTACAGGATACTTATAATAACCTCCACCTAGAAGACAAAATGGATCTTTTGGGATTGTTAGTATCTCCTCCTATGCGAAGCATAGATAAAACAGAGGGAAAGATAGGGGATAGTGGATTCAGTAACTAAATGACTTTTGGACAGGAAGGTTTGAAGATCCTGAAAGTTCTACAACCTTCACAGTGGACTATTTTTGTTTCCTCTTCAGTTGAGTCTATCTTGTGATAGACCTATTATCTCTGTAATAGAGTTTAGCCCTATTTTCTGTAACAAAATTCCCAGCTTCAACCACCTACCATTAATCTTCATCAAGAAACAAAAAGTTAAATTACTCACTTGGGCTGCACAACCATGACGCCTAGCCACATGGTCCATCCTTTTTGAGTCCTTAAACCAATCTACAGCAACAAGATCCAGCATATGTTTGCCAGCAGGAACCTTCAAAGTTTACCACAAAGGAATATGAACACACAGACAATGATAAACTTTGTTCAGAAAGTGGAAAATAAAAATAGAATGAATACCTTCGACTTGTCATAGCAAAAATGCTTGCTTCTGACTCTAAAGTTATTTCCATCAGAAATTTTCCAGCAGTCCCGAGCATTATCTCGGTCATCCCGACGCAAATTTCCCGAAAAGGAAGACAAGTCAATTTCATTTGCAGGTTCTTCTTCCAAAGCTTCAGTTTAGGAAAACATCATGAAAAGATTTAATTGAGCTTCTAACAAACATGCATCATCGTGGTGAATTTCTTCATGCACAAGTTTGTAATTGTAATACCATTAAATTGAATAGGGTATTGCAAGCAATTACCTGTTCTTTTCACATCATTCTCAAGACCAATTTGGTACGCCTGAAAAGTTTTATAGTAATATTAATGCTAAAATTTATGAAGCAAACCTCCAAAGTATACACATAAGGAAAAATGTAGATACAACCTCTTGTTCAGATTCTGCTATTTGAAAATCTTCTTCATCATCAGAATATTCATCTATCAAGGCAGAGTTTCTGCTTGCAGAATTCATTTGATCAAGAGAAGAAGGATTGACAGAAAAATCATTTGGCTTCTGATTCTTCTTTGAAGAAACAGATGTTGAGGACATGTTAACCATGACAGGAATTCTTGGATGAGCGTTTCTTTCATCTGATTGGGCAAACCATTCACGTAAACCTGCAGAAAGAGAAAAAAATACAAGAATGTTGATACTCATTGCAAACAGGTTATCCTATGAAAAAGAGATTAAAATGGGGCAACCTCCACTCTAAACTTTCAATTATCAAATCGATAGAGAAAGGTAAATAAAAGAAACCATGATGATAGAAGGGAGAGCATTATCATTCAGTATAAAAATTGTAAACCGCATAAATGGAAATCAACTCACCAGCTACACTATTTAACATTTGACGGACACAATACTGCTGAAAAGATGACAGGTAACCCACACCCCATCCCTTCAGATCAATCTGCATAAGATGCTGGACTTGTGTCCTGGGCCTTCCATTTCGAGGTTTTAAGGGGGAAATATTAAATCCTCCACCTGTAGAAAGCAGATTTTAGACCTAAGAAATTTCAAAAAAGAAACATAAAGAAAACTTACATGAGATGCATCAATGACAAACAAAAAATAATACTTTAATGAAAACTAGTTAATAATAACGATAATGATAAATAAATGACATAAAATCAGGTTATTATCATAAAGATCAATCTTCACTTTAAGCTGACAGAAAACCTCAACTGATTAAAAGAGGGAAACCTCAAAATATGCTAAACAGCTCTAGAATTTCCATGATATTCTCTGACTGGTTAATGCTACCTTATTAAATATTGTTATTCTATCCATTCTGTTGGAGGTATTGTAACAGTTTGTGAGAACAATATATTCATTGTATTGAAATTAATAAATTTTCAAACACAGTTCAGCCGTCCTTCTAGGATTTAAAATTCGGTGTGTTCACATGCATGCATGCAACATCCTACTTCTTTTCATGAAAAATAAATATTAATACTAAGAGGAAAAGAGCTAAAACAATGGTCCTCCTTAGCAGAAAATCGTAAATAATACAGATTCAATAGAAAGAAAGAAAAAAAAAAGGCATCAAAGCTTCCTGATTTTAGCAAAAATCCAGATTTTCACAAATCAGAAGAGGCAAGAACCTTATAATAAACTATTAGCAAAACACCAGAGAGGTAATATGAATAACCTAATCCATAATAAATTGAGGACATCAAGACCCTTTGAAATATAGATGAATCCAACTCTTTTGAACTTTGAAGGACAGAGTTAGGTCTATAAGCAAGCAATTGAATCTTACTCTCAATATGTGCTCGAACACACCCTGGCTGTGGACTGCAGTTTTCATGCTCCCTAGAGCGAAATAGAACAACTGCAAGAAGAAGAAACATCAACGCAAACTTCCACAAGTAATAAACACAAAATTCTGTAAAGAGTTCTTTAGAAGCATCAATTGGGAAATAGTCAATAGTGGCCATCAAATCTGTTTGACAACGCAAAGAGAAGTATTACATGTTTGAGTTCCAATATAATTAACTATTATTTTTATTTCAAACTCTCTTCTTTTGTTTCCTTAATAAGTGTCATCGTTAGCAAGTCCTTCCAAGTATGAACAGTACCAAAAACTTAGAACAAAAGAAGTAGACTCCTACCATAACTTCCATCATCATTTCGGCGCCAATATCGTACATAACAAAGATCACGGGGCCACACAAACCTGCAATGATAAATACATAGCAGTGACAGTCAAGAGAGTTAGCCAACTCAATTTGTAGATGAATAACCCTTTCTTAACTATTTATCGAGTCTCAAATCATGCTTTTATATATACAAAAAATAAAAAATCAAATTTAAGCAGTGGGAGCCCTAAATATTGGTTCACATGTCAAGAAATAAAACAATTTATCCAGAAAACTTACAACACAATACAAGAAAAATCGGTTATTCAAAAAAACACATTTTCATTCATCACTGATTTATGTGAAAATAGTTGAACAAGTTTAACAAATATAATTTACAAACAATTACAAATGTCAGAAGATAGATTATTTATACATTGGGAACCAATCTAGCTGAAGTCGATGATAAAGAACTGCCGTATGCCCATCCACCTCCTCAACTAAACTACCATGTAGGAAACTGCAATCCCATCTGCAGACATGCAAATAATAAGAAGCAAACAACATTTATTTGCAGAACTGTGGAACATCAAATATCTAAAAATAATTGTGTTTGCAGTGAATATTTTAATTTAATTCAAGTGATAACTATAACATCATCTGAAAAGAAAATTAATTTATCATCTAAGAAAAAGATATTAGAGGTTTCAAACTAACTACCTGTCTTACCTTGCAATCAAAACTAAACAAATTTGAACCACAGTCCTCGATTTTCATCAAATAAATTTTTTTTAATAAGACTCATCAGTTCATCATCTATAATAACAAGTTAACAACCAAGTGTTAAACCATTTTGTTGGGTCAGCCATATGGATCATATGGCATATATTGACCTTTAAGAAAACCAAACTCCCAATTAATTCATTCAAAATTTTCAATGGGTTTTTTGCCTATTCTTTTCTTTGGTTTCCTCTACCATTTTTGTGTAATGCTCAACCATTTGGTCCACCTTTCACACCATGACCTCTGTTGGTCCTCAGCTCTTTCCCTCACATAACCAAAAGCCATCTTAGGCAATTTTCTATAATCTTCTAAATAGGTGTTACTCCAATATATTCCCAAAAACTTCCACTCATAATATATTGTTTGTCCATTAAACTTATTCAGCTGAACATTCTAAGTTCCCACCAGTCAAAAATTTAACAGAAAAATATTATATTAGTCATAGGAAGAGCACAAAAGAATGTAAATAGTTTTCAACTCCAATAGTGCCACATTATGACATAGCAATGGCTCATTCACCTCCTTACCCAGTCTACCCTAGTATTTTTATTAACACTGGCAACTGTAACCCATTTAGCATCTAAGTTACTAAATTAGATAATTTTGCTTTCAGAGTTCTTTACTGTTTTTTATAGGAAACTAGGGTCTAGAGGCATAACTAGCCGTAACAGGAAAGGCACTCCTAAGGTGACAAGAATAGCTCACCCCTGCTACAGTCTTGCCTTAGAACCTTGGGCACAAGTTCTGGTTCCTTTAACTACAGTAAGGCCCAGTTTAGATTAATTTCTAGTTTATGGGAATTTTTTATTTGTAAAACCTGCTATAAAGACTTTTCTAAGACAAGAATTTTAATTATTGTTAAGTTTATAGGGGCTGATTAAATGAGAAAGCATCGGAAAATTTTAGAAGTTTAAGTTAATTTTAAATTAAAGAAAATTTTGATTTATTTACTCTTTGATTCATTTTATTTTCTTCATATATATATATATATATATATATATATATATATATATATATATATATCATAAATGGATTTCGAGATGTTTATTCAAACTGAATCCATCTAAAGTAGTATTAGATGACATCACAACTTCTTAAAGTGTCAAACCTAATTGCTCTCTCGTACGTATCACGACAATATTTCTCCAGAAACAACAATGAATAACAATCTGCCATACATCATGCATGACAGCAACAATTACACAGAAACACACAACGGTGGTAATTCTACAGAAAACCTACTCAAACCGTGTCCCATCCATGCTCATCACAAGTTCAAAAATTTCTTCACAAGTCGCCTCCACAACACCTACTGCCTTCATAGCTCTACTGCAGCTCCTTGGCTACATAAAGAAGCATATGAAAATAACATACATGAATGTAGTATACCATTTAATTAAAGAAAGACAGTAAATAACATACAAGGTAATCAACTTCAACAAGTTCTTCAAAAATACGAAGTCCTGCAAATTTCAGAAAGAAAATCTTGTCAGTTCATGCAACTACTGCTTATCCAATAATTTAACACTAGAATATTTAAACTTTTATGTAATCGAGATAGAAAATTGCACTCATGTAATTAAATGTAGCAAACCATCTTGACATTGTAAAAGACGCCAATGCTTTCTTGAGAATGCTTGGTTGTTGATATTCTGATTTGACAAATCCGAATCTATTTCCCGTGTCCAGTCAAAAACTGATTCAGGAGGGCCTGCATCTCACGAAAGGAAAAGTTTAAATATAGACTGGGGCAGACTAATTACAAACCCACAAAGCTGTAAGGATATAAAGTAGACCATTTCCAATTGTTGTCCTTCTTAACAAATTAGGATGAGGATCATCTTCATCCTCCTGAGCACTGAACCTGGTGATCCAAAAAATATATTGGATGTTATGAATGTATAGAAGGATATGCACAAAAACATTGGTACCCGGTAATTATCTACACAGGAGCTATTTGCTCAGCAGTGAAATAAAAGTGGCCGAAAATACTAAATCATATTCCAGTATGTTTAAATCAATTATTTCAGTAGACTCTCCAGAAAAATTGACATTGGAAACAATTTGAAGGAAGACAGACATAATTTAACAACATATGAAACAACAGCACAAGCAGGTAAACTGAACGCATTGCCATATTCAATAAACAGTATGAGGATTAAAAGCAAAGGACAAAACTACTTACTGGCTTTCACGATCTGAGGAAGAAGCTGTCTTTCCATTGTCCATACCAGATTTGTACTCAAAAGAAATATATTTGTTGCCATTTGACGGTTGAGCTCCCTGATGCTGCATGCATCAAAGTTCAATAGCATCAACTTACACAACCAGAAAGCATGTCCTTCTAAAATGGACTCACCAAATTAAATTGCAATGCATCCTTTTATCTTTGTACCAAGTAAATGTTTTTCATATTTCAAGTCAATGTACATCAGGGAGATAAACTTTAACAAAAAATTTAGGAACATGGATATCAATCCACAATCAATGACCATAATAGGGTTGTGCAACCTTTTGAAACAGACCTGATCAATAACATACTCTATTTTTTCCTTCCAAATCAGGGCCTCTTGGATGTTAAATGCTGCCATCTGCAGTACAAACCAGAGTAATAAAGTATTTACTCAGAAAAAGCAAAATTATAATAATAATAATAATAATAGAACGAAAAGGCATATTGGCAATTATGGATAAAAGGGAACAAATATATGCTGGATATATGAATGAGGAAAATCCACTAACCATAATTCGATGGTTCTTTTCTTTCTTGTTGTAAACAGACAAAACATAAACCATCTGCACAAAAAGAAGAAAATAGTTGGACGCAAATAGGGAGAACAAAATCATTGTCAACATGGAAATTTTAATATAGTTTAAATAATTGATGGTTTTTTTCTTTCTTGCTGTAAAAAGACAAAACATAAACCATCTGCACAAAAAGAAGTAAATAGTTGAGGGCAAATAGAGAGAACAAAATCATTGTCAATATTCTAACTACAAATATAACTAGCAAAAGCCAGCATATGCTACTTTCAAAATAATATCAACAGTCAATTTGTTTTATTGAACTTTTCATTAAAAGGAGAAAAAACATGCCGTCAAAATTCTTGACATGTCCTTACCTCTTCAGAAATTATTCATTAAAAAGAGGAATTTCTGACTACTTTACACTATGGCTAAATATAACTTGGTTACTGGTTACTGGTCCCTGTATCAGGTGAACACAAATACCTCTCATTCAAGTGCACAACTCGGCTGGAAAGGTTTGATTCTGAACAATGTGCTAAGCTACGGACAGGATTAAACAAAAAATCGGTTTAAATGTAAACTCAGGCAAATCCATGAGTTAACTTACAAGTTTGACGACAATGGAGAGGATTATATCACAGCTCTCCCATGATGATCAGAATATACACCTGATCAGGAGATTTCTCCGGTAGACAAGGAGAGAGATTTGCAATGTTTTTGTACATTTTCCTTTTAGAATTCTTTCTTCTTCTGTGGAGACGTTGAAGAATGGTACCTTGTCCTCTTAATTTAGAATTATTTTCTTGTAACAAATTTCTTCCTTAAGCTAAAAAGAAAAAAAAAATACTAATCTGTCTTGGACAATACAGGACCCCAATCCAGGCTCCATGAGTATATTTAACAGTACATAAAAAGGGGTGTTAATTTTTATGTGCATAAAACTACGAATTCCTAGCTTTACTCGTCAAATAGCATTACTCATAAAAAGACTCTGAGGCTCGTTTGTTTTTCCTTTGTTTTATTAAAAGTCATTGGTATAGTTGAAAGATCCGTCCTTACATCACATACCATAAATCATTCCAGAACATCTCCTCGCTTCAACCATTCAGTTGCCCTCCATTAGCATATTCAATTTCAATAATCGAATTAAAAATTGACACATCCAAACCAAGTATACAAGTACAGATCGCTTCAAGGATTATTTCAAGACCAGAAGGCTCACGCAGCAAGCAGAGATACCAACAAATAAATAATTCTGTATGTGCTAGTGCAAGCAGAGATACCAACAAATAAATAATTTTGTATGTGCTAGTGTCCACGTTTAATTGCAGAACTCACATGTCCATGATGAGTCTTTAAGCCTCTATCCTCCACTCTGCAGTTGCCGTCAATTAGCAGTGTTTTAATTGGGACCTAACAAAAGAATAAAAACAAGTTCATCTCGTCAAGTTTTCCAGCAGCATCCACTCTCCAACACACGGCCCTCCTCCCACAAAGTAAAAGATAAAAAACCAAAACCAAAAAACAAAAAGAAATTTAGGAAGCATAAAGAAATTGTAAAAGTGAAAAAGCAATATCGCAAATTCCCTATCCTTCTCCATAGAGTATCCCAAAAGGTAACTCCGGGAGTGGAAACTTCAGCAACCAAAACAAATTCAAACAAAAAATAATAATAATAGCGGAATTCCCCGAAAAAACCCAATCGAAGAAGAGAAATTCCACCCACACGAAAAGAAAAACAAATAGAACCACCTGATTATCCTGTGGTTTCCTCTTGTAATACGCGAGCAGCCGCGACTCCAACACGAAGTACCTCATGTGGATGAACGATCGCCCGATCTTCCGCCGGCCATACCTCACCATCCACCCTTCGTACACAATCTTCGACGACATCGTTCCCCCCAACGAGAACTTCAAATTCCAAATTCAGAAAACCAAAAAAAGCGACAAAAATTCGGACGCGGTTTCAGCCGGAAGCAAGAGACAGGGAATCTCTGCTTCGGCAAGATCAATTGCGAGCTCCTATGGAGCCCGACGACTCATCACTGGCGCCCGAGACAGAGGATCACAGAACCAGCGACTTCACTCAACTTTCGCAGAACGAGCCACAAACTCACGATTCGGTACTCAAATTCCGCATTGGCACAAATCACGGTTACTCTCCACCAATTGCCATAACCTTCCGCCTCCTCCTTCGACTTAGATTTCGTTCTGCCGCGATCAGCGTCGATGAGATCGGTGAAACGACGACGCACAGAGGAACGGTGTCTGTCGAGAGAGAAAGAAGAAGAAAGAGAGAGAATGTGAAGAAGAGATTCTGTTGTATTCTAATTTGCGCAAGTGTGAGATCCCACGTAAGTTAGAAAAGGCTGTGACCGCGAGCAGCACTTGCCACGTGGCATGTTTGAATTGGACCGTGTGGGTTAAATGCGTGATGGCGCCGTGACACTTTCTCCATTTTTGAACGAAGGTGGCGTCCTCATTCTCGTTTTTTCCTTCTAATAGTCTCCACCAGACCAGTTTAATGTTAATTAGAGAGTTAACTAGTAATCACTGTTTGAGGAGGATGTGATGAAAAGAGAGGTGGGTCCCACGTGATTTTTTGCATTTGTGATATTACAGATTTGACCCGGGTGAAAAGCAATTGCGGTTTTTGTTTGTATTGGGGTTATGGTCATTGTGGTGGTGCGGTTGGACACTAATTTACGCAGGTACAGTGATGAGATGCAGTGCAGTGTAGTGGGATTAGGAATTGGAATTAATTTGTGCGCCTCACTGTGTGGAGTGTCGACAGCTAAGCCAGACATTATTGAAATCTCAAACCAGGAAAAATAATTGTAATTAATTATTAATTATCTATGTATGCACACACACTTGTAAAACTAAAACAACTTAATTAGAAATATATATATATATATATATATATATATATATATAATCCTAGGTTCTCAAAAAAACTAGAATGTAAAATCTAATTATTTTTTTAACTCCTGTATTTAATGATATGTTTGTAGTATTTGTACCTAATTGGTATTTTAGTAAAATAGGTTGTATTGTAAGTAACGAAAATATAAGGCTTATCGCATTTTGTATTAAATTTTAATTTTAAAACTCATTTGAATTTAATTTGATATACTTTGTAGTAATATTTTTATTTTATATATTGTAATGTGTTAATTTTGAAATAAAGAGTATAAAGGAGAAAAGTAGTGTGTAATAATAGTTACAAGTTCATATAATAGATTTGAAAGTCGTAATCACTCTGTGTTTTCTAATAAAAACGTTTAGTGACGTGCATTATTTATAAAAAATTAAAATTATAAAAAATATCATTTTTTTTATTTTCTGAACAAGAACTTTCGTGATTTGAAAATAAAAAATGCCAAAAACGTCTTGTGTTTAAGTGTTTGGAAAAATGATATTCACTTTATATGACAATTATTTGAGAAATAAGTTAAACGACTGAATAGATTTTGTTCCTTAAATTTTTCGGTTTACATATTATAAATTTGTTATTTTCATAACTGGAAATATTCTCATAATTTATCACGAGTTGCATAATTGATCATGCAACTGTTTCTTATTTTAATAATAATGAATTAAAAATATAATATTAATGATAAAAAAGTTAATAATAAAAAATAAAATAATATTTCTTTTTATTTATTTTTGTCAGACAAAACGGTCTATTTTTCCTTATCTTCGTTTTATTTAATCTCTACCACAAAAAATAACCTCAAAGGAAATGTTAAACATGAAGGAGCATTGGTGCAATAGAAACTCATAGGAAAATAAGAGTTTTGTCTTTACTAATTTGATAAAGGAGGTCATAATGGTCAATAGTGGACATTGACACATATGTGAATATGTGCAAAAGAGATATGGGAAGTTTGGAGAAGAAAACTGTGGCAATATTTCAATCACAACAGTAACCAAAAGTCATAATTGCAACTGTTGGTATTTATTTTTTTTAAAATTGTTTTGGGGTAGGAAGCAGTGTTGTGGCTGATGTTCTATGATCAACCATCACCACCAGTATCAATTTATTTCAAATAAAACCATTTGTAGTTATTCAATTTATAATTTTTGGATGTGAATGTTGGATCGGTCGTATATCATTAACTCAAAATCTATGAACGGCAGTAGTGTATGTTTGATTTTATTTTCAAAATATTCAAAATTAATTTTTAAAATTAATTCATGTTAATAAATTATTTAGAAACATCTAAAATCAAATTTTAAAATTAATAAATAAAAAAAATTGTATACTCTTTATAATTTCTCGATCAAAATTGATTTAAATTGATTTTCTCACATCAAATAGAATCAATTTTCTAGAAATGTTTCCAAACACACCCTTAATTAATTAACACGTAAATGTTTTTTAGTTAAGAACATAATGATTCAAATATTGCGTAATTGATTGTGGCTTGACTTATTTGACATTTGTTACAAGGTAATCGATCTCATCCACCTATAAAACACTTAAACTATTGTTACCAATTTATATAAATTAATTATTTTTTATAATTTTGTTAGTAAAATGCATTAGTACATTACATTAATTTATATTAATTTACTTTTTATTCTTACTATTTAATTTATCTAAAATGCATTTTGAAGAATAGGTCAGAAACCAAATTGCAACCTTCAGCTGACAAAAGTGATCAAAAGGTTCAGTAAAATTTGGCTCCTGAAAAGGAGTTGTGAACTAAAAGGAAACATATGAAAATATGGTCCCAACCCCAAGAACTTAGCTTTGTTTTTATTCTTTTATACTTTTGGTCAACAATAGATGTTGGTTTCACTTTCTCACTGCATCCTTTAACTATATAACATCATTTATATTGAAAAAAAAAAACCCAATAACTCATTAATTTTAAAATTAATAATTAAGTTTTTAGACAACAACTTTAATCTTAAAAAGATAGTAGTTTAATAATTACTGAGTAATTTTTTTGTTGTAAAGAAATAAAGATTTTGTAAAAATATAAATGTGTTAGCTTTTATAAAGATTTGTTATTAAAGTAAAATTTGTAAAAAAGATGTAATGACCAAAATGTTCTTGTGAGATGTGTAAAAGAAAAAACATAAGCGTTTTTTTTTTTTTTGTTAAAATTAATAATTATTTTTTTTAGATAGCAACATTTCATGATAGTATTTAAGCTAACATTGAAGCAAAAATGTGTCAAACAGTGTAAATAATTTAAATACTATCATGAAATGCATTTGAAACGTCAGATAAACTTAACAAAATTTGGTTAAAAGGACTAGATTCATGCATTTTGAAAAATGAAAGACTAAATTGGTCAAAAGTTTTGATGAGGGACTAATTCTAAATTTCGCTGAAACTTGAGGGACCAAAAACATATTTAACTTAAGTAAAATTTGTAAAAAATGTAATGACGAAAATGCGCTTATGAGATGTGTAAAAGGAAAAAAACAAATACGTTTTCTTTTATGAACAAGAAAGGAATGAAAGATTATGGCCTAAAAAAAGAGTATTTTAAATAATAATATATGATAAAAAAAATAATGAATGCAACTCTAAATTTTAACAAAATAATTAAAAATTTATGAGAATACTCAATTATAAAGAACAATGACAATAAACCAAAGAAAATCAAAATGCAGTAAATATTCTAATAAAACAATCATTATCTCTCTTTACCATAACAGTCTACAAAATAAAAAACCAATAGTTTTAATTTTGAAAAACCAAATCTAACTAATATCAAACCGAAACTATCTACATCTTATTATTGAAGAGATTCTATTTGAATTTCTTTGTCTAGTAATTTTTTCTCTGGGTACGAAATTTATCTCCCAACTAAAAATGTTTTTTATTTGTAACTTTATAATTAACCAAACTCTGATTAACATATTTAGGTTGGACTTCATCTCAATTTTATGCAAGAGAAAAATAGTTTCATTTTTATTCCTAAACAAATAAACTTAATTCGAACATTTTTTTAAAACGAAATAACGTGAACCCGCCGGCGGCACTAAAAAGAAATACCATAATTAATAATTGAAAAGGAATAATAGCACACACCATATAATAATGATGTGATCTATGTTTTGACAAACTCTTATCTTTTCAAGCCCATCTAAACTATATATTATATTTGTATTTGTTTCAAATTATTGTTATATAGTTTATTTAAATAAAAATAATAAAAATAATAATATTGTTACATTAATTGAGATTGTAAAATGTTAACGTGCCCAGTTATGTATGGAAAACAAATTCGGAAAGAGACCGCGGTTTCCAAGTAAACTACTTGTTTTTCTTTTTTGGTGAATCTCAACTATGCTCTTTTGATTCACACTTTTAACCCCACAAAACCAAACATCATTGGTCTCAGATCCCACGAACTCCACCATCATACCACTCTTTGCAGTTTGTGCCACCAAAGTTTCTTTTTCTTTTTTTTCATTTTTTTGTTCTGTCTCTGCTTGAAGAATTCAAGAAGTTGTGTTGTCGTGATCAGAAGAACGTAGCTTTTTGAATCGGAGAGAGAGACAGTATTTTCTGCATTTGAACCAATCACTGCTTCGGTAAGTAAAACATCCTCTTTCTTTTTCTTTTTCTTTTTCAATTTTCATCATTGTTATTTTCTTACTTTATGATTATGCTTCTTCTTTTCTTTTTTTTCAGAACCCCATTATCCACAGTGTAAAGTGCCCAAGTATGCATCTGATGTAGATTATAAAAATCTAAGCTTTCATTCATGCCCTCACACACAATCTGACCCAGATAGATATGCATAGGAGGGGAGAGGAATTTGTGTTTTCTGATTTAATCATGAGTATAAGATGGGTTATTATTTTTGTGGTTTTTTTTTTTTTTCTTTCTACATACGATGAGATATTGTTCCACTTATCGATTGATCTCCTTGGTTTTGTTTCTCCCTTTCCTTCTCTAATTTCTTTGTCATGGCTGAGTTCTTTGTTTTTAACCCGAGTTTCTAGATTTTGACTTTTTTGGAGGATGGTTTTTCCTTGATTTATTTTGATTGACTGAATGAGATTCCTCATCTTTTGAGATGTGGACTTGTGTGGGGAGTTTTTTTTACCTCCGTCAAAATGAAAACTTAAGATTGACTCTGAAAAACAGACTTTTCAGAGTTTTATTTCACCAAAAAAAAAAAATCACTGAACAAGAACTGCACTAGAATTGCATAGTCAAAAACTCTTGGCTTTGCTAGTTTCTCTTGTAAATTCGAGGGCCGGGTAGGATCCATCTTTGGTTCTTGGTAGAAGATGGCCTTGCTGGATCCTGGTGTAAAAGAAAAGCTTTTAAACTGTTAAAGTTGCAGTAAAAATAATAAACAATTTAAATTTTGGAGCACATCAGATATATATAAAATTTAAGAAGATTCTGTTCAAAAAGACTGCTATTTAATGTTTGAAAACTGATGGTGACATTATTGTATACAGGAAAAAATTGGTTAGCTTATAAAGGGGGAATTCTTCGGTGATCATCTATCTAATTTGCTCCAGCTAAGGAATCATTGAAGGCCAAGTTGGTTAAATTCTAAGGAGATTGTATTTTGGAGAGGTAAAAGTTAATCAGAAGCATGGGATCTTTCAAGGGTCATGCTTTGCCAGGGACACTGTTTTTTGTAGTTGGGTTGTGGCACATATGGGGCTCTGTGGCGAGATATGTTCGTAATCCTAAGGCATTTGAAGTGAGGGTTTGGAATCCTGTGCCAGGGTTTGATGGGAGGCTCAAGCACCTGGAGCTGTATGTTATTACAATCGGTGCTTTCATTGACATGTGCATCGAGCTCTTGTATTCAACTCACCTCAAGTTTTTTGTTAATGGGGTCCTTAATCCTTCTCATATGAATGACTTTGAGCACTCAGGAATGCTTCTCATGTTTTTCATCTTCGGTGTTGTTGCCTTACTTTCCCAAGAGACCAGGTTAGTTCCCCTCTCCCTCTCTCTCCATCACCTTTTTGAATAGGATAAATTTTGCTTTATAACTTGAATGTTTTTTCTTTATCAAAGAACTAATAATGTTTAACTCAGAGTTTGCTCTGTCCAAATCTTGATTACTCATATGGTTTAGACAATCCAAATCTTGATTTAACATTTTTCTGCTTTCTGTAATGCTAGATTCTATCAGTTTTTTTTTTCCAACAGTTGAAAATATTGCTTTTCATTCATTGTTTCTGATTCTTGAAATTAAACTAAAGTTCTTGAAATCACGTTCTACTAACCTGCTTTTAAGTGAAAGTAGGTTTTGAGTGCTACTGCTGTATGATGAGAAATGGGATAATGATTGAAACAGTTAAGATAATTTTGTGAGATATATAACTCCACGCTATAGACAGCACTAGTTGCATTTGGTTTGGTTCTCTGAGTCACAATCTGTTGGAAGCTGTGGGGCTATGAAATGAAAATTCAAAATAATTCTGCTATGAGGGGGTCTAATAGTTATGCCGTTCACCTTAATTTATTTTTGGTGAAATTAAATATTTGGTCTCTACATTTCACATTATTCTTCAGTTTAATCTTAAGAAACTTCTATAGTTTGGCTTAAACCTGAGTAAATTTCCACAAATCAGCAAAACAAGAGTCATTTCATATTGTAAAAACCAGAGTGTATAGTTTGTCATGTAGGGACTATAACAAAAGTTGATTTTAACCTACTTTGTTTAGTTTGGCTAAGGAACATTTAGATAATAAGATGTAAAGAAACTGACAACCAATCTAATTACCATAAGGAATTAGGTGAACAAGAAGTAAAGCTTCTTCTCAGGAGGTTTTCAATTAGTTCAACTGCCATAGATATTTTCTTTTCCCAATCATAATGATTCATTCATAGACCTCTATCTTTAACTGCATATTCTTATTTTCCTATCATTTCTTCAATATGTCATTGATTATAATTCCATGTCATGATCTGTAGTTTACTAAACATGAAACAGTTACCAATCTCCTTTCAAGCATCTTATTTTATATATCTTTTGAATCATCTTTCCTTATGACTTTTTCTTAACAGATTTCTTCCCTTGCCAGAAGGTGTTCTTTGTTTGATTGCTGCCTCAGCATTCTGTGCAGAGTACCTTCTATTCTACTTCCACTCAACAACACACAAGGGTCTTGAGGGCTATTATCACACCCTCCTTGTCTTCCTGGTGGGACTCTGCATTTTATCTTCAATTGCTGGAGCCCTTTTGCCAACAAGCTTTCCAGTGGACTTGTGCAATGGCATTGCTATAGCACTGCAAGGTTTATGGTTCTATCAGACTGCATTTGTTCTGTATGGCCCTATGATGCCAAGTGGTTGCAAGCTTGGGGAGATGAGTGTCACATGTCATTCCGCTGATAGTGAGGTTCGTGGTGAATTGCTTGCAAACTTTCAGCTCTTTGTTGCTGTTCTTGTGGTCCTTGTGGGAACTGTGGCATCATATGTCTTTGCTGCATCAAGATATGGGAAGTATGAAGTTAAGAGTTTGCATGCATTTCAGGTTGGATTTGATGAGGAATGAAGCAGTGTTGCTATTTTTTTTTTCTTTTTCTAGTGATAGTGGTAATGTATTTGGAGAGTAGTTTCTTATAGAACACGGCTGTATAATGAAGTGAAAAGGTTCATGCATATATGATCACAGAAAAGTGAAAAGTACCCCAAGAGAAAAAAGAAAGGATAGATTTTTGTGGTGACAATAATTTTAGGAGTCTGATGTTAAAGTAACTTTGGATTGTTTTTCTGAGGTATATGATTACAAAATGATTTTTGCTGATTACAGAATGTGGATTCCACTTACATCATACTTTCGTTGGTCATCATTCATTCTTGATTATAATGATGATGCATTGGACCTTAACAGGATCATTTTTTCAGACAGAATAATAAACTAAAGCTAACTGTGCTATGCATTCGATTGAACATTTGACATGTTTGGTGGATAGGTTTCCTTCATCATGGTTTGATTATCTTATATGTATTAGATATATTTTATGTGGGACTTTTAAATATCTCATGTGGATCTATTTTGATAAATTTACATGTAATCGATCTAATACCAATTAATAAATAATTGTATAAAATAAGAATAACTATACTGATAACATTTTTCTTCTGAATATGGTTGATTTTCCAATAATCTCACTTTACGGGTTTGTGAAGCAAAGTCTGGTTGGTTTTTTGTTCTATGAGGTTGATAATTTCATATTGGTTACACATATCATGAGAGTGCGACAACAGTAAAGTTTATCAAACCAGCTTTTAGGACGTTGCGCCGACTTTATATTTGCAATTTATAGTTTGCTTTTCTATGAAGAATAACTCATCAATTTAATCTAAAAATTTATCTCATCAATATAAATCTTTACAACTAAAATATAGAAAAAACTGTCTGAAAGTTATTTTTGTCCTCCTTAATCCATAAATATATTCATATTATCATCACTTAAATCCACGTACCAGACCACAAAACGAACATTGATTTTAAAAGCTAGAAAAATATAAGAATTTATTCAAAGTTTTCTTAGCTTCAGAAAATGAGATACAATTTCAGAGACTGAATAATTTCCTCTTTAATATTTAAACAAATTGTATTCAGTTGCAATCTACTTTAAAATTAAAGTAGTCTCTCCCTTTTCAATTTCCACAAGTTCATATATATGTATATATATAAAATCAAACTAGATAGCAATTTATCCAATAAAAATGTAGGAGCAATGCCATAGAAATATGCATAGTTCATGTGTTGCTAAATTATTAGTGAACATTGTTTTGGCAACAACCTTCCAACTTCAAACTTCTGTTTAAGTATGCAGGTCTTCACATTTGGCATATATGAACCAGTACAATTAACTTCTTTTTTAAATCTATGATGCCCCATTTTGCATATAAAAGATGCTTTGGTAAGCTTTGAAGAAGGATGACTTAGATCCTGTTCCCAAGCACATATAACACAACAAATGCAAGGAGGCTTTGTGAAGTCAAATACTAAAATGCAGTTTCTATTTAGAGTAATACATTAGTTGTGCTTTCTAGGATAAGATTTTTCACAGAAGGACCCGATTCATTTCTCTAGTATGGGACGATAATGGTCTCTATAAGCTCTTGAAGGGGTGCCAGCTCCTTTTTGTCAATCAGCCCAAACTCCTGCATAACAAATACTAGTTAATTTCAAACAAAATCTACACAGTTAGACAAATATTTTATTTATATTATTGATAATATTATTTTTTAAAAATGGATTGATAGACAAAGAGCCAGATAAGTTACTTCAACAAAATAAACAAGTAAAAGGAAAATATGAGGCTTACACAGGTGAAGAGTATAAAATGCTTGAAGCAAGTGTTTAAGTGGGCCTCTTCTTTGAGGCTCACAATTTTCTGAAAGTGAGAATGATATATGTGAGCATATACACGGAACAAACGTTTGAATATTGTCTTCACAACTTCCTTGAAGTTGGCAGGAAATGGTGAACCTGAAAGATTTCACAGTTTAAGGAACCAAAATGAAAAAGATGATCATATAATCTAAGAATATTAATGCAAAAATAAAATATTAAAATCTTCACCAAGCTTCTGAGGGAATATGGATTCATCATCAAGCTGTGCTTCAATCCAGTCCATCAGATATTCTACATATTTTGGAGCAGAAACCTCAATAGGTTTTTTAATTTGTACACCATCTGCCCATCTATATTCATACCTAAAGTATTCCAAACAGAGTACAACATTAGAACTACGGATGCATAAATATCTAGTACAGATGGATCTAGACTTTTGATTATCATTATAGGTATGTTTACATAAAACACACGAGTTCCCACCAAAAGGGTAGAGTACAAAAGTCACTCATTGCTAAATATTGTCTAGAATCAAAACAAAATGAACTGACTCAAGCATCCAAATTACATGATTTTGCAGAAACACAGAACTGAAAGGCAAGACAACATAAGAGCCAATGTATAAATATATAGCGCAGATGGATCTAGAATTATTATAAATATTAAAGGAAAGTTTACACACCTGCAATTGGAGTATTTTTTAGGTACTTTCAGAAAGGAAGTGCAGAACTTACTCACTGCAAAGTAACAGTCTAGATTCTATAGAAAATGAACAATTGGCAAGAATAGCCAATGATTTGCAGATACAGAGAACCAAAGAAGAAATTAACACAAATAACTGAAGAAATGGCACCTTTAACAGCACTACGCAACAGCAACCTTTTTCTTTACCAAAATAGTGTGATAGCACTATTTTGTAAAAAACTACATTCAAATTGTTATAGAAGGAGATACTCAGAAGGAGTAAACAATTTATGCCAAAGTGTGATAAGCTTTAAGAACACAACCATTGTTTCAAGCTTCATAGTTATTTAGTTACCAGTCAATTCAAGATACTAGATACACAATCGACATTGTTTCAAGGAACTCAGATTTTTTCATCCAACAGCAAAGATAATTGAAAGAACGTCATCCGACTAAAAATCTAAAAGCATACAAATGCTTTTCCCCCTCAAAATGAAAGGTAAACAAAGAAATCAGTCAGTTAAATATTCCATACTTGGGTCCTGCAGACATTGTCCGACAATTCTCTGGAGTACAGAACTCTGTAAGGGTACCATAAAGCAGATTCACCTGGTTGAAGAAATCAACAGCTGTAATGTAGACAGAAAAAAAGGTTAGATTACTGCATCTCAGAATTCTATTAATACATAGAGGAGGAAATCAAGAATAAAAGGCATAAGAAAACTTCATGTAGAATATACACTGCTCTTAACAAGGCATTAGAGAGAGAAAAATAGTTACTGTTGACAGCTAGCCACTCATTTAAATCCTCCCCAGGAGGTAGCTTTACTGCTTCCCTCAGATTTCCACTACCCAATGTGGCATCAATATGTTTTCTAAGTTGAGCTCCCTGCAATAATAACAATAATAATAATTAGCAGCAGAGTTCCATTCATCTCCCACTGGATCTGTGCGAATCTAAAAAAATCCAAGACAGACCATCGGATCACTATCTTCTCTGCCTCACTGCCTCACGTTTATCACAAAAAACCAGTTGAAAACTAAAAAACCCAAATTATATCTGTATATGTAAGGACAACTTATAAACTCATAACCATTCACGACGAAAAATTAAGAGAATTTCACCATTACTCCTTCCTTCCCCTTCCCCTCTTCGGCCAAAGATTAAAAAAGAAACAAATAAGACAACTTGACAAGTCCAGACAATTTTTAACAGCTGCCAAGAGCAAAACACAAACATGCCGAAAATGCGTAAATTGTGTTAAATGCGTGACGGTTAGATATTCGTCATCAATTTTGGAGTGAATGCAATACAAAGTAATATTGTAAAATATGATTTTATAAAATGACTCCATTAAATGTAACTTTACTTTGAAGATAACACAATTAAAGATTACATTTATTGAGTATACCATGTAAATCCATTTCCTACATCATCTCTTCCCTGACAAAAAATAGTCTCATTTGGGAGGATCAAACCATTTTACTTCTAAATGTGTTCCTTTTTCTCAAATTCTTATCCTTTTACATCATATTTCTAAATTCCAAGAAAAATAAAATATACTATTATATTGCAGAGATTTTCCCAGTTGCTTTTGAACAGGGTCTTTTAACAAAGGACATTTAGTGCTTCAAGCAATCTAATATTTTGAGTAATCATTAGGATGCCTTTCGTGAGCTCTGTGTAAGGCTAAAGCAATTCCTTCTCATTTCATGCACGTGTGCAATAAAAACTGAATTGGTCATAACAGCAAGGCTCTAAGCTTTAAATGAAGAAAAACAAAAACTTAAAATCATCAAGAACAAATAATATCTTAAACAGGATCCCAGAAAAATAATAGGAACCCACCTTACTTCCAGATGGAGTACTTTTTTTTGGGCGGAATGTTCTCTGGTTTCTGTTGCAGAACAATATCAGGTAAGATACTAACGAAGGAAGGAAGAGAATCAAAATAAACTGAATTACTAAAAATATTTCATCAACATTGTTTGCATTTGTGACATGCAAAATAGTATCATCCAAAGTTGCACTAAAAGCATAATAATTATTTTATATCTCTATTGCTGATTATTCATTTTCTTAACAAAAATCATTTCACACATTTGTAACTGTTAGTGAGAGGGGGGAGTCTATTAAACTTGAACGTCCAGATTATAAAAATATCTGCGTCAACTAGCTGTCCATTAATCAGCAAGTATTTACATGGAAAAAAAAAAGAGCAGGCCAAATATGAGTAGTGATCATTTGTGACACCATAATAAACCAATTTAGTTTGACATGAAGAAAGAAAAAAGGAAAGGTAAGACAAACACGAAAGGGTATAAATGGTTTTGAAATGCTAAAGAAGTATGGATTACTGATCACATGATAGGACATAGAGGTAATGAAGGAATTCTATACACAATCAATTGAAGTGACAACTGAAACATTTTTGTCTTCATATTAAACTACGAATGAATTTAAAAATTCAAGTACTTGTTTTCATAGAAGTACCATTGTACCAATAGTTATGAGAGTGACGAAATGATGAAAAGTCAACAATATTATAATTTACTAATATTTAACATTTCAGAAATTAAATTTGTTTAACATTAACTAGGAGAACAGAAAAAAGTGGCATATCACTGATGCAAAAAAATAAAAGGTAGATACCCTATAACTTTTTCAGAAGAAATCATAGAGTTGTTTGTCCGAGGAATAGCTGCTGTTCACTTGGTCAAAAGGATGTGATCAAATATCAGATAAATGAGCAAATTTTGAATGTGTCACATGATCTCTAACAGCAACAAATTTGCTCATTAAATACTTATGATATGTTGAAAACCTCCCGGAGAGTTAAAGAGCTACAATTAGTGCATAGAAATGTTTTTCCAAACAAAATGGAAGTAGATAAAAAGGGAGGATCAGTATTGTATGATTTTGTCGAAAGAAATAAAAATTATTGGTAGCCAGAAGTAAATGAATAGGGAGGGAATAACATTGTTGTTAAATGGTTGTTCTTTAGTTTGGAATGGCGGTGCGAACTTTTTGCCTACTGCCACAGGCTATTTTTGAAGGGAGACCCGTTATGGTGGAGCCACAATGGCGCATTTATGTGGCAAAATTGTGTCCTTCAACCACTCACCATTGACAACAATAGCAGAAAATCGACATCTAAGCTCCTTAGACTCATAATCTCAGATAGATTAACTAGAAATCATGTTTAGCTGACCATTGAAAAAAATTAAACCAGACAATAAGGCTCTTTCACCAAATCTCATACACTTGATCAAATGTGAAATTACGAGAAGTATACTGAGATATGTTAAGAAATATTGATCTTAAATAAACTGCGAGGAAAATCCTATGGAATGAAAAGGGGAATTTGCCATTACTTATTTTATCCACTGAAATAATTCTGGATTTGCTTGGAAAGTGCATGGTGAACTTTCTCTATAATATAATTATTGAATCTTAAAAGAACAAGGGTTTGTTTGATTTCCTTTTCATATTTTGTTTGCTTAATAACTCTTTTCTAAAACAACTTTACTCTAATTATCAATCAATTCATCATCTAAACTCTATTAAGTTTACTATGAGCATGTAAAACCAGTCTAATAACCTACACCCTTTAAAGAAAGAAAAAATCTCCCCGAAATAATCTATTCCCCAAACATGGAATACACAAAATCACTCCAATTCTACCTGCTCAACAGAATTACTAAGAGTAATTAAATAGTACGATGGATTAACAATAGATCACTGATAAACATAGTAGTAGTGCGCACTAAATTTCCCCAAATACATATACTTGAATGTAAAAAACGTGATCCAGATTAAAAGTTGTTTAATTGAAAAACAAACTACGCATTTAAATATTGAACAAAGATCACTGATCGGATCACAAACATAACAAACTGTGAGAAGAAGAATCCATTAAATGCAAACAAAAATCAAAGAAAGTAAAACTCGGAAATTGAAAGTTGAGAAGTGTGAATCGTAGTAAAAATTGAAACTTTCGCACTTACCTGCCTATACCGAAGAGGCTCATGGCTGGGTTGAGAGAAAGAGAGAGAGGAAAACTTTTCGTCTATGGCGTCTTTTCCACTCACAAGGTTTCGACTTTAGAATTCGAATATTTTATTTTTATTTTTTCCCACAATGACCAAATCACCCTTCTTTTTGTTTTTAATCAGTCTTTGGTCCCTTCGACTTGCGTGTGCGTGGTGTAATAATCGAGTATCGACATATTTTGATTATTAAAACTAGCCTAATAGAGGTGCGATATGATTATTAAATCTAGCGTAATATGACGATTGTGTTTATGATTTTTTAAATATGTGTGATATTATATTAGTAGGTAATAATATTATAATGTTATTAAGTTAATATATATATATATATATATGTTAAAATTATATTTATTAAAAATAAAGTGAAATATATCAGAATCGATAAAAGAATAACTATTGACAAATAAAGAAGAAGAGAAAAAATAAAGACTTCTGATTTTATAAAAAGTTTGTAAAAGTAACGGTCAATTTTCAAAAATTTAATAAATTATTATATTTAAAAGGTAAAATCGGTATTTTGAAAAGTGAACACAAAAAGGAGAATCCGCTTTATATATTGTTATAGATAAGGCTTAAATGTATTTTTTTATTTCTTTAAAATTTTGACTTAATTTAATCTATTAATTTTTAAAAAAATTGGTCTAATTTAATATATCAATTTTAAAAATACATGAATTTAATCATTTTAATTAAATGTTATTAAATTTATTTATCGTCTCACATATGTTTCGTGATAGTAATTAAGTTATTTACATTATTTGTCACATATCTTATTTAATGTTAGTTGAGAAAAGAAACGTCAATTAAATTTGACAAACTTTAAATAAAATGACTAAATCTACACATTTATATAATTAAATTAAATCAAAATTTCAAATAAGAATTAATTACAACTTTTATTAAAAAATTAAATGATAAAAATATATTTAATCCTTAAAATAACATTACCCTTGTATATAATTTAAATGTTTCTTATGATGTACATCGGTGACTAGTATTTTTTGAGGAATCAAAATATATTTTTATTAAAAATCGAAACTAATTTAACATTTAATATTTTTAAAATTGGATTGATGATTATGCAAATAAAGGTGGGATTTCAAGTTTAATGACAGAATCATATAAAAACAATAATTAAATAATTAATATTTTAATTTATAAAAATTTATAAAAAATATCGATTTACAAGCTAAAATTAAACCTATCATAATATCTAATTTTAAATATTAATATATCATATCAATTTTAGTTAATAATAATGAATTTACCATAATGAAAAATAATCTTTTATTGATAACTTAATAATTAATGTACGTACGTCAATTTTAATTTTGTCAGTGAAAAAAATGAAAATTGTGATAACTTAATCCAGGGATGTATAAGTATAGAAGGTGTGTATTATACAACATAACTTTGTCGATAAATTTCACAATTTAATACATAAAAAAAAAAAAAAAAAATTTAAAAGTCAATAAATTTAAAAATTTAATAAAAAAAAAAAAAAAAAAAAACTTTCAAAAAAAGTACAATTTAATATCAAATTCGATAACAGATATTACTTCCTGAAAATATCTCTACAAATATCAACGATTATAAAATTATCGCATATTTTAGATTCATTCGTAGATAAATCAGAAAACAAACTTAGAAAAAAAGTTCAATCCTTTTATAAGCCACATTTTAACACAGTAACAACAAAAAGTAGTCGTTTACCCTTGGAATTTAAAAAAAAAATAGCATTACTTAAAGTTGCTTTTCTTTTACAAAAATTATGGAGATAAATAATATATTTTTTTTAAAATTAAGAAATCATATATATATATATATATATTAATATATATTATATAAAACTAATTTATTGTTTTTTATCTCAAAAATTTACCTGTTATAAACTTTCAATCCTCAAACATTTTATTTATTTATTTATTTTAAGACTACTTTTCATCACTATTTTGTTTTTTCAAAACAACCATGTAAGAGGCAGCAAATGATAAATAAATATTTTTCCAAAGACTCTCACCTCTTTCAAATTTTTGAGCTTTCTATTTTTTTTCTTTTCTCTGATATGAAATCTCTATTTAATTTTTAAAGATTACATCTATAGTATACCTAACATAAATTTTATTTGTTTGAAATCTAACTTAAAATTATAATTATATAATCTATTTTTTAATTTAATTTCTTAAAAATAAATTATAAAGACAATGCAATTGACTTGTCCCTAATTTGATTAAAAAAAACGAGTTGGACTATCCCACTCTGTATGATAAATGTGAATTAATTTTGTTGTGTATCTTATATAAAATCTTAAAAGAAGTTACATACAAATGTTACAATATTTTTTATTAATATTTAACATTGTTACATCCAATGAGCCTATCATCTAGAACAAAATTCATCCACAACCATAAGATTACCATATTAATGTTTATATAAAGATTAAGGTTTATATCAACTAAATATGCAAAATAAAATATAAGAAAATGAAAAAATTATGTTTGACTTAAAAATTAAAATATAATAAAATTTTGTTGGGGTTATTTGTTGGGTACGAATAGTATCTATCTGCAACAAAAAAATCGCGAGTACATGGAAATATTAATAGATAATTCAAAAATAAATAATTTATAAATTTGTAAAATTAAATTTAAATAAAAGTACAAAAAAATAAATATAAATAAATTTTTATTTTAATTAAATTTAATCTAATAAAATATAAATTAAATCTTATATTTAATTAAACTTAATTTAATAAAATATAAATTAAATTTTAATTCTAATTTTTTTGTGAGTAACAAATACCACGAGTATGAATAATATCATACCCGCACCCGACCAATTTTAAATGGATATTAAAATACCCATTACTTACAAATTTTATCAGCGAATATCCGCATAAATGGTTATTTTTGTCATCTTTAGACATGCATGAGATGTGTGTTAGCCGAGGAAACCCAAACAAATCAAGTGATTTATAATACCTAGCTTGCCTCGTGTTTTTTTTAAGAAAACTAACAAATATGACTCAACTCATATTATCATTCATAATTTTAACAAATATAATAAATGATTATGTGATACAGTTCAAGGTTGACGTAAATTTCAAATCGTTGTTTATGTGAATTAGATTGACCAATTAAATCTTTCTGACCTAACTAGTTTTTTTTCTTTTACATCAAATGGGTATAGTTTAATTCCAATTATGTTCATAAAACATCAAGTGACAAATACACCAAGAAGTGGATTCATGCATCATACAGTCAATTCATACATTAATACATTAATCAAGTCATTCACAAACCAATCAACACAAATTTATACCAATTGAACCAATATCAAATTAAATTTATCACACCAATCTCTCAATTACACACATAAGTTCATTCTATTCAAATCACAATCATGCATAGACAATTTACTAGTTCTCCTACTTAGAGTAAAAGCTCACGACACAAAAAAAAAGCTCAACTTCTAATAGATGCTATAATTACAAAAAGTAAAAAAAAAAAAAATCTATTAAAGATCATAACACATCTTCATGATCAGTAAGAAACAAATATTCACATTGAGTTGTTTTGTGTCACATGTGTGAATTAAAGAGTAACACATAACACGATACATTACACTGACTAAAAAAATAGTAAAAAATGAGACTTACTTCATTTTAAACATTGATCGATTGGATGTTTAGAATGCCCTACAAGGATCAATTCTGCTATCTTTATTCTTTAAATAAACGAAAGGATATAATAACAAATATAAAGAAAAAATGACAAAAAGATATTTTAGAAATATAATTTTAGAAAAATTATGTTTTTATATAAAAGAAATTTGATTAACAAAAACTATATTTATAACCTTAAATTTCAACTAATAAAATAATCGAGTATCATTTGTTATAAATTACTATTTTTATTTTCTATTTTTTATGTCTTTATACGATATCTTATATGAAAAAAAATTACTGCAAAGAGTTACATACTTCGATAAAATTAAATTTCACTCATTTTGTGAGTAATAGCTGATTGAATGATTAGAAAAATACTTAGACACATAATTGTTACTATATTTAAGAATGAAAAAAATTAACAAATGAATGATACTTGTTTTGTGAGACACCTTAAACCATGTGCAATAATGTACATCAATGAAATCTGTACAAATACATCCTGATAAAATCTAGGTCCATAGAATAAGCAACACATAGTTTTAGGAATATGAAAAACTCCTACTGGATGACACTGTTTAAATATAATTGGGCTTGTGAAAGTATTAAATGACTTTACAGTATGCATTTAAATTATAATGAAAAAAAATGTGGTAAGTTATGAAAAAAAAAAGTTGTAGCATAATTATGAAGAGTTTATGTTTAACTAAAGAAAAAGTCATTAAAGTTATAAGTTGTAAGTTGATTCTCAAATTGTGATTATAGGTTGTATCTATTTAAGTTATCCAAACCAAAACATCTGTAGAAGATGTTGGAGTGTTACATTTAAACATATTTTCCAAAAAAAAAACAATAAACTTTTTTTTAAGACAAAAGATAAGGGAAATGGAGGGGAATTACCTTCCTTTTATCTACAATATTTGTTTATGCAAAAATTTCTTAAAATAGTTTTAACTATTCTTACATAGTTTTTTCTGTTTGAATTGCATAATTTCCTTTCTAGACTTTAGTCATCTGCAATAAAAAAACACACAAAATTTATTGTTCTACCAAAACTTTTAATTTTGAAACGCCAACAAGTTCTCTTAATAAATGATTATTTTGAATAAGAAAACAAAGCAAATTTAATCAGTGATAATGATTTCTTTACAAAAATTTATTAATGAGAAAAAAAAAACACGCTAAAATGAGATTGATTCAACTGTCTTAAAAGAAAATAAAAGAGGAGGAGATAAGCACAAAAATAAAAATAAAAAAGCAATTAAGATTTAAAAAGAAAACAATAAATAAAGGTGAAGGTTCCTTTTGTTGAGTAGTAGAAGTAGTAGTTAATATGCAGCAATAACATTGTTGAATCCCTACAATTTCATTTTTACCTATCCAAACCAAATCATGTCTCAACTCTCACAGGTAACCGCCCCTCCCCTTCTCTAATGCTCTTCTCCCCACCCAGATTCGCCCTTTTCCCCTCTTTTTTACCACAACCATGAGCGTTCCTCCGCCGTCTACGGCGGCGATGTGGACGCCGTTCACGGCGGCCCAGTGGCACGAGCTGGAGCATCAGGCCCTCATCTTCAAGTACCTTAAGGCGGGGCTCTCCGTTCCCCCCGACCTCCTTCTCCCCATCCGCAAGAGCCTCCAATTCATGGCACACCCATCTCGTGAGTAATCGCAAACGATGACCTATGACCTATTTTTCGTTTTATGCCTCTTATTTGTGTGAAGTTTGAGTCTTTATGGTTTTTCTGCAGTTGGGGGGTACTATGGGAAGAAGATAGACCCTGAACCTGGTCGGTGCAGGAGAACCGATGGGAAGAAGTGGAGGTGCTCGAGGGATGCTCACCCTGACTCCAAGTACTGCGACCGTCATATGATACGACGTCGTTACCGTTCAAGAAAGCCTGTGGAATCTCAACCTCACTCTTCTTCTGCTTCTTCAAACCCTGTTGCTGCTTCTGCTTCTGCTGCTTCCTCTGCAACGGGTTCTGCCGCCACTTCTGCAGCTGGTTCTGCTGCTGCATCTGCAGCAACCCTCAACACCCTTCCTTTGCATACCAATGGTGCCCGGGAGGGTTTCACTTTCACCCTTGGGAACAGCGCCACCACTACCGCGCCCACACTCTCCCACCTTCACATGGACCCCCTCACTCTTTCAGGTGACAACACCAAGAAAACTTACAGGTATGTATATACCCATTCGCCTCTTTCAGCTTGAGCCCTATGTGAGAGTTTTTGAATTGGTTACTTTTTTTTTTCTTTGCCGTATTTAATTATGTGTGAATGGCATCTGAAGACGAGCAGCTGTGTAATCCATGTACTCGACCTCATCAGGAGAAACACGACTGTCTGTCACCGATGTTGTAGTGTGAATAGGGTAGGGTATTGTGTGTGTTGCTTGCTGCATTTGTCTTTAAGGGTGTTTGACTTTTGGGATTGTGGCAATGATTGCTGTGATTTTTTAGTGGAGTGTGTGAGTGTTTTACTTCACGGTAACAGGTAGTGTATTATTATGCTATAGTTCTGTACAGCAAACATGGTAGCGGTGATGTTAAGTTACCTAACATGTGGACCATTATGATGTGTGAGGTGAGATTCTGGGAGTGAGGTGTAAGTTATCTGCCTAGAGTTTTAGTTAGATTTGTATTCTATTCAATTTGATTTGTCTCTATTTTGATAAGATGCAGTGCCGATGAGGTATCTTCGTAAATTCATTTTGGCATTTTTCCCCCAAATCTTTTGCATACACTTTGAAGCAAATTTCAACTTTGCCCCTTAGAAACTGCATCAAGTTCTGATAAGCTGTCTTCTTAAATTCAACTTTGAGTTTTTTCCCAAAGTTTCCTGCGGTGTGTTCAATGAATGCTTTGAAGCAATTTTCTTTGAAACCTCATGCAAGTTCTGATGAGCTATCTTCATTAATTCAACTGTGTTTTTCTCCCAAAACTTTTTGTGTTTTCAATGATTACTTTTGAGCAATTTTTCGCTTTACCCCTCAGAAACAGCATATAAATTTGCCATTTTTTTTTGGGTTTGCGTTGAATCAGGTGTTGGTAGTTTATTGTTGAAAATTTGTGAAGTTATTGATTTTCTTGTGACCTTGATTGTCTTCTTCTGGATGTTCGTCTGAGATCATGAGATGGGGTTCCAGGTTTAGATATTCAAGTGTTTTTTTTTTAAATGCTTTTCATACTTGTAAGAAGTGTAGGCCCTTTTTTACCTTGCCTTGTCAGAGTAAATCATGTAGTATCATGGTGTAATTTGATAAAATTGGAAATCAAGGATTTACCAATGATTGCATGTTAGCAATCTGAAATCATAGCGGTGCATTGATGTTTATGTTTGATGCAGTTAATGCAATGGTAAAAGGTAGCTTTGTTTTGGTGGACCATGCATCCAAATAGTGATGGATAGTTGTCTGGTGACTTGGGATAGATTTTCTAAGGGAATATTGAATATTGCTATTTTCTCTAATTGTTTGGTGAAGTGATTTTTCAACGTTGGTGAGCGCTACTCGAATCTTCCATTTCCTTCAATGTCTTCTCCATCTTGTGCTGCACGCATTCTTGTTTTCCTTCCCTACTACTTTGGGATTCAATTCTAATAAAGCTTTGTGATAGTTTACTATTTTGTGTGTGTGAATAGAAACTAATTGATATTTGGTACTGTTACTGACTAAGACATGCATGCTTTGAAGGTGACTTTTTTTATTTGTAAAGTAAAAAATAAAAGGTGTTATGAAAATGAGAGGGAAGAGAACGATCAATCTCATTGAAGTACATGTTTTTTATTCATCATAAGGAACTGGTGTAATTTGAGGTCATTTGGATATTGACTTATTTTTGCAAAGATAGAATCAGGGAGCATCTAAATTGCCCTGTGCAGCGTATGTAAGAACAGTTTTCTTCTGGTCAGTGCCTAAATCATTCATCTCAATAGATCCATGTGCAGATGGTTGCTTTTTCATTTCATGGCTTCAGTGACCCCAGCCACCTAGTTTCAGATCCATTTGTATAAATTTTCATAATTTTTTCTTCAAAATTTCCAAAATCTTTTGGCAATTTCCTGTTATGCATACTTGAAATAAATGAAACATCATGATGTTAAATAAACACTCCTCAGGTTTGGACTGAACTCAGAAGCAGATGAACACGTCTTACAGAAAGATCTGGGAAGTGTGAGATATCAAGGTTATGACTTCACCTCAGACAGCATGTGGTCTCATATGTCTCCAATTCCATCAAGTACTGTTTCGGAATCAAGAAGTGGTTCTACCATGCTGGGCAACTGCTTCCAACAGCAAACAATGCGAGATGCCGATCTGTTGAATCTGGAAACTGCAAGGACCAAAGACCTTATCTTTAGTAGCCAGTTAAGTTCAGGAGGGAGTTTGAAACAGGAATATCAGTCTCCCCAGTCTCTCTTCAGTGACTGGGACTGGAAGAAGGATTTAAGTTCCTCTGCCATTGAGTATAGACCCAACAAGGATTTTAACTGCAACCCAGATGTGAATGTTGATTAAAATGGTTCTTTACAAGGCTTGGAAGGAGTGTTTTGTGTCTTGATGTGTCCAGCATCCAGCGAAGGAAACATTTGAATCAGGAAGTGGTCCCCCACCCTTTGTTTTTTCCCCCCAATCCATGGAAAATAGAAGTGAGACAGCCGAGGAATGATGTTTTAATTTGGTGTTGTTCTCTTATATATCTTAAATACTTGATACTTGAATGAGTTATGCGTTCTTTACATGTAAACTTGTAATATTTGTGTTTTGATTAGTGTAATGACATTTAGTTTGAGTGATGTGTTGGTAATGATTGTTAGAGAGATTATGGTATTTTTAATGACCAACATTCTTGAGCATGGTGTGATGAATGATTTAGATGATTTTAAAGGCAAGGTGGTAGCATAAATGGGGACATTGGAATGAGTGTAGGGCTTTGGAAGTGATGAGCAATAGTGGAGAAGAGAGGGGCAAATAGTAGTTTGCATCGGAATTTAGATGCTAAAATAGCAGTGAAGTGGTGCTATCATAGCTACAGCCAACAGGGGTTATAAATGAGCTGTGCAGTGGTTGTTGGCATATTAATGCTTCATTTTCGATTAGCAATTCGAGGTAGAGAGGCGGTGTTGTGTTGGATTTGCTGTTGGCGTTTCATAATGGTTTTTAACCCCATTCTCCCTTTTTTTTGTACTTTTTGTAATTCCATTTAATTGTGTTTCTCCAGTGGAAGCCAAACCACCTTGGTTGCCATTTCATTGTCAGCCAGAAGAAAAAATATCCCTTTTTTTAGTTCAAAAGGAAAATCCACATTAAGTGTAGTGTTGTTCTACAACTTTTTTATTTTTAAAAACTTCTTTTAGTCTTTGAAATCATGAATAGATTATGCAAATCCAGCACGATTCACCTCTGGATCAGGTCAGGTGCCATGCAAACCCAAGTTGATTAGTGAAGAAAAAACCAGGTTCCACCGACAAAGTTTTCAAATCAAATTTATTAGTGTGAGAAATTTAGGTTCCACCTTGAATAGAAACATTATATACAATACTATATTTTAGAATCAGTAATTCCATTATTCAAAATTTTATTTTAGCATCAGTAACTTTTTTTCTTAATTATTAATAGTCATTATTATTGTTATTATTATTATATTTTTGTTAAATAATTGTATTTTATTTAAACAAATTTTAATTATTAAATTATTAATGCTATTATTAAATAACCAACTATATTTTATTTTAACTTATTTAATTATTAATTTTAATAATAGTAATAATAATTATAATAATAATATTATTATTAATTTAATAAATATTTATAGTGTATTCAAGCATTTTCCCTAATTATCAGTTGACAGTACTATTGTAATTATAATAATTATTATTATTATTGTTATTATTTTTAATTATATTATTTTTTATATTATTTTTTTAACTTGTAGAATTTATTTTAATATTACTATATTTTAAATTTGTAGAATATAACTCTTTGCTGTATATATGTGAAGGATTTTTAATTTGTTATTAAATTTATATTTTAAGTTAGTAGAATTTACTTATTTTCATGCATTGATTGTTTCATTTGGATTCATATTCTTTATTTTAATTAGTTCAATTATTATATGTCGTTTGAAATAATTATATGATAAAAATACATTTTATCAAAGAAATAAATTAAATTTCTATTTTAAGTTAGTAGAATAAAATATTTATATTCGATCTTAATTATATTTTAATAAATTTAAATTTGTAATAAATACATTCTATTGAGTTTGAATTTGTTAAAAGGATGATCAACTATGTTTCCTCGAACTTAATCCAACTTATAAGACTTATTTTAGATGACTCAACTATTTATTTAGACTTTCGATTTTCAAAATACCGTTTTGGTAATATTTTTAAAAGTTCAAAATAAATTTTGAATTATGATACATCGATACTTTAATTTTAAATTACATATTTTTATCAAACATGTATATGTGTCTGATACTTTATTAATATTTATCAATAAAGTGTTCGATCTATAAAATAATAGTTATTTTATGATGATAATAATTTATAATTATCTATGTTAACAACTTTAATACATATAATTTTAATTTAGATTCACACGAGAACAATTATATATTTTTCATCTTCTTAAAATTAATTTATACTTTTTAATATACATACATCAAGTATTATATCCTATTAGTTTCAAAATTAATATACCAACATAGTAGTGTTATCTAATACATGCATTGTATTTGTGTATATAGATTTTGGATGATGAATTGATTTTTGAGCGGTGTAAAACTGTTTTAAAAATATTTTTAAAATAAAAACAGGGAGAGGAATATAAAAGAAACCCGCAGCAGAAATGGGAAAAAGAATCTCAATCAAATTTTAGGCTTTGACGTGCTCAAAGTCCAACCACTTCACTACCCCACTTGTCATCACTCCAAAAATAAAATCAACATTCATCACTCTACTAGCTCAGGGAACAAAACAGAATATTCGTTTTTTCTTGTCTTTCATTTTTTTAACAATTATTATCCAAACTGAGATAGAAATTGATTTGTAAGCATTCCTAATAGGAAAACACCAATGGATAATGTATTTCCATAGAATGTTCATAAATATTTCTGATAAAAACTAAGTATATCAAAGATAAATTAACTTGTTTTTAGTATAGAACTCCATTTTAGAGTATTGAAAAAAAAAATGTGTATAGCATATTTTAAATTTTGTGCTCTCTTGTCAGATCCTATTAAATGATAGATGAAAGTTTTAACTAATTTTTCTTGAATATTCCCTATAATTTATCTATTAACTTATAGACATGACTCTTGCCATTTACTTAGTGTTCTTTTTATGTTATTTTGTGTTAACATTAAATGTCATAATTCTATGATCAACATAACGAAGTCTCTTTCATAAAATAAAATAGTGTGGTCCATCAATCACTTATTATTGAACAAAATTGTCATCTGATACTTTTTATTTGTCAAAACTATTTGATTGATATGTTACTTTCAACAAAACAAAACAAAATTGTGTGCTTCACCAAACACTTAGCACATTTCAATTATTTTTCTTTTCACAAAAAAAAAGGCTTTTTACCCAACTAAAAGAATTATCAGAATCAAAGGACTATACAGAATGTAAAGTCACTCTCAGAATACATTTCTTAAAATTATTCATATTACATATTTTTACCAAAGTGTAATAAAAAAGATACGAGAAAATAGTCTAATTGGCACAATCAAAATTAAGCATCATCATTCACAATATTTCTTTGAAATTGCCACAGAAGTTACACTCCAGAACATTAGAAGGCACATCATCTTTTGGAGGCAGAGGAGCCATTGTGCCAGCACAATTCTTCCTCTCACAGACATGCTTGCGAAGGAACCGCACGTGTGGCAGGTCACTGTTCTTCTCCCCATTGTCTTCTCCCTTTGCTTCGATCACACACCTATCACATCCACAAGTGAAGCCATAATCCTCCATCAAGATCCTTTTTCTGGTGCAATAATCCCTTCCAATCCTGAAATAGCTGATGCAGATCTCTTTCCCAGCAGGAACATCCTCGATCAACCTAATAACCATGTCGGTGTTGTGTTCATCACCAGTGTCCACATAATCGAACCTGCACGCGTTGGGAACACAGTCATGGTTGAAGAACGTGGCTTTGGGGTAAATAGCATACGCTTTGATGGATCTCTGAGGCCCTTCGGGGGAATAGGGGTCCATTAAGCAGAAGGAGTTGAGTCTGTCCTTTGCAAGAAGCTGCGCAGTGATATCAACAGAAAGTTGACACTGTTGTGGGAAAAGTGGTGAGATCAGAGAGTGGAGAAACTTAGCAGCATAAAAAATGGCACTGTCTGGGGTGCCATGAAGAGAGAGCAAGGTGTGAAGTTCAGAAGGGGAACGAAGAAAGAGGTTGTGAGAAGCTACAATGAAACGGGCTTGGACTTGGCGTTCTGGGGGGTGTTGTTGAAAGAGTGTTGTTGAGTTGGGGTGTTGAAGAAGAAAGATGAGAGCTTTGCATACCCAAGTGGAGTGTGAGGAGTTGCGTGCAAGGGAGAGACACCTTTGGGAGCAGAAAGTGTGGTGGGAGCAAGAGGGGCATGGGAAAATGTTAGTGTGAGAGGGTAAGATTCTGAAGCAGTGATCACAGTTTGTGAAAGGTGATGAAGATGGTGCGAAGAGTGGAGAAGCTGAGTAGAGAATGAGAGGGGATTCGGTGAGGATTATTTGACCTGCTTTCAGGGATTTTGCTGCAACAATACCTCTTCCTTTCCCTGGTATCTGTTCCATTCTCAAGAGAGAGCTTGAAGAAGCCATGGCAGTGATTCAAAGAAACTAAGAAAAAACACAGAAACCTACACTGATGATGATGATGAAGATGATGAAGCAGTGATTATTACCAACCTTAACCTGAAATGTAAGAAACCTCAGCAAACAGAACTATCTTAAATTTAGAAAATAAAAATAAAAATATGGGAATTTAAGTTAGAATAATTTTGAAATATAAATTAAAATGTATTAATTAATATGTGGTGGATGAATTTGGAATGAATTGGATTTAATTTTTTAAAATATGAAAGCTCATTCTTAAAAAAAATAAAATATTAAACAATATTTAATTTATTTTATAAAATGTAATTCTATATTACTTTTTATCAATTGTATATTCATGTCATAAATATTATTTTTATTCTTTCGTTTTTCGCGAGGCTATTTTTTTAAATATTTTGGTTCAGAAAGTGCCAAGGTACAATTATTGCATGTTGGTGAACCTTTGCACTCATGCATACACAATGATATATGTTCACATGCTGAATCCCACAATTCCATGATAGATGGTGGTGGCAAGATTGTAGACACGCTTATTTTGAAGGATTATCCGTTTTGAATTTTGGTAATCCCATGTAGTTTAATCTAATATTAATAGTTTGTCTGTGTAAGAAATTTTAATAAGATAATTAATATTTTTAGATAATTTGAAATGTTTAAAGAATTTAAAAAAAAATTAGAAAATTTTAATAAAGTATTTGGATTGTTTAAATTAGATATTTCAAATTCTACATAAACAAGTAAGAATTGATATTCTTAAATTCAAATTTTGCTCTTTATATTTTTCTCCGGAACACGATTTTGGTTTTGGACATCAGCTTGATTAATATTAAAATATTTTCAAAATTATTACTTTTCTACTTATATTAACTTGAGATTTTATTTAAGTGTATGTTAATAGACTACTATTATTTCTTATAGAAATTTGTAGGAGCGCGAGATTATTTTCTTGCACAAATGATTTTTTTTTTTTCAATTATGATGTCTGAAAATTTTCATTCTTATCGATGTCTGAAAATTTCCTTTTATTATTAACAAATATATTATTTTTTGTCACTAATTTATTAATTTTTTTAATATTTACTAAAACATATTTAGCCAATCCTGACTAGGATTGATAGACAAAATCCATCCATCAACCATGATAAAAATATCTTCAATTGATGTGAGCCTAAATAATTATATTTGATATCAACTAACGGTAATATTAGTTAATCTTAATTGAGAAAATACTTTTGTAAATATCATTTAAAATAATCTTGACGATTTTGACAGAAAAAAGAACATCAAATACAAAAATAATAAATTTTGATATTTTTAAAATTTTTTAACAACTATTTAATATTTAAATATTCTTTTATATTTACTGATATTGAAATACTTTATTTAAATTAAAAAAAAATATTCATTAAATTTGAATTGATTTATCTAAACAAAACAGTTAAATAAAATAAACAATATAAACCTTCATTCAATTCAAATTCAAATTCAATTTCTTATGAAATTTTCTTTCATATACGTAAGAGATTTTCTTCTCTCCGCCTTTAAGCTATGTTAAATTTCTAGTAATAATAATCCAGTTGTATTAGAATATTATATTAAGACATTGTTTATATGAATAAAAACATCTAACTCATTAGTCCCTAAAAATAACAATCCAGCTGTATTAGAATATTATATGGAAACATTATTTTTATGAATGTTGTAAAACTCGTATTAGTAACGCATAATCAATTTTATTAGTAAAGTTTGTCTTTTTTTTTAAATGAATATTTTCTCACCAAATTGGCACTTCAATCATGTTCCATGGGTTTCTTCCTTCCAATTGTCTACTTGATTTAATGGAGGCCCATTTGGGATAAGGCCATTTGTTTTTTCTGATTTACAGCTTTTTTTCTTTTCTTGCACCTCCATATTTTCTCCTTATACCTTCGTTCACTTAAAAATTTCAATTTTACTCGCTTCGCTTTTTCTTTTGAGTTTCAGAATGTACAATATGAAAATATGAAGACGTTCTTATGCACTATCCAAAATAAAAAAATATATTATTCCGAAATATAAATATAATATTCAAAATTGTATATATTCCGGTATATATAATCTGAAATATAAGGATAAAGATTATATTAAATTTGAAATACAACTTTTGCATTTCAGATTATGCATTTCTTAATGCAAAATAAAAAATATATTGAATTATCCAATTTAAAATGAAAAATAAAAAATTAAATAATTTAAAATACAAGATTTATATTTTAAATTGTATATTTCAGAATAAAAAAAAACAAATTATATAATCTTGTATTTAAGAAAAAGAAGAAGTGAAGACTAGGATAAAAGAGGTTGTTTTGCGGGCATTTACAAGGGGTGTTGCTTCGTACACCCTATCACATTTCTTCACCCACCCCCCCATCAAAAAAGCTACAGGAATTTTTTTCCCTAAGAAGGAGAGGGTGATTGCTGTCCAAAAATATTTCGGAACTGCTTTTGTGTTTCTTAAAATAAATTTCGGAAATGTTGAGGTGCAAAAAGAAAAACGAAAGGTGCAACAAGTAATTTCAATTTATAAGTTGTCCACTTGAAAACTACTACCGTTGACTGGCCCAGATGCAGTACGGCCCAGCTCCATACGTCGACGTCTGAGGACAAAAATATGCAGATTACTACATATCCAAAACCAAAAGGAAGCAAATGTTGGAAGTGTGAGATTTCCTTCACAACAAAACCTTATCCTTAAAAAACTCTCCTCAATTATCACTCCTATGATGTCTTCACCCTTGAAATAAAATCCTAATTTACTTCCTTTTTCTGTGTTCCTATTTTCCTACTCAAAACATGTTTCACTCCCCACCCTGCTTACAATCTTGAGCCATTTTTCCCTCAGGCACAGCATAATGGTTGCAACTGCTGCCACATTCTTCAATTCACAGTTTCTTCACACGGTTCTCTCTCTTTCTCTTAACCCTTCTCCACTTTTATTTATTTATTTATTCTATAACACAATTATGATCCGATGAACTCTACAAAACATTCGTCTATTTGAAAAAAAAAAAAGATGCTTTCAATTTTTGTTTTTTGCCAATTTAACCTAGTCTTTCGCAATTGGGTTTCCTTTCTGCCTCACTATTGATACGGGGGAAACAGAATATTTATCCTTACTTAGAATACTACTGGATAAGACATTAGGATTGGAATTCTGCTTCGTGTGATTCTGATTATTGCTTAAGAATTAATTAACTAATTAGCATAGTGTAGTGTTCAAATTTTCTGTTCATGACATTAGAAGTAACTATAATGTTGTGTAGTTTTGTGTCTGTGATTCTGATTGCTGAATTGTGTACTGCAGCATGGTAGGATTAATATATGGAGACTCAACAGAAATAGCTATTTCAGTGAAAATGTGAAGTTTGAGTTCCCAATTCACAGATCAGAATTTCATCATCAGGTTCATTTGTCACACCTTGCACCTATATGTGCAACTTTTAAGGAGCCTAAGGGGTTTGGACCTTCTTCTCAAAAGAAAAAGAAGAAGAGCAAGAAGATGAAAAGGGAGTATGTAGAAGATGGAGATGAAGATGATGATGATGATGAAGAGGAAGAACCAGACAGAGGAGTTATTCCTGAGGTAGTGACCAACAGGATGATGAACAGGATGGGAGTCTCAGTGGGGATTCCACTAGGTATTGGGCTTTTGTTTTTCCCATTTTTCTACTATCTTAAGGTTGGATTGAAGATTGATGTGCCCACTTGGGTGCCCTTCATTGTGTCCTTCTTTTTCTTTGGCTCTGCTTTGTTGGGAGTGAGTTATGGGATTGTGTCCTCCAGTTGGGACCCATTAAGGGAAGGTTCCTTTTGGGGTTGGAATGAGGCTCAAAAGAATTGGCCTGTTTTTTGGCAGTCCCTTAGAGGTGGATCTAGGAAGAATTAGCCCATTCTTTTGCCCTTCAATGTTTCATTTTTGTTTGGTGCTTCAATGTAGTTTGGTGTGGATTATAACAAATCTCTATAATCCTCTTCTCTCTTGCTTGGTAACAGTTGTGAAAATTATATAATATAATCATAGGTTATTTATATAATACAGGAAAGGCTTTTTATATTAACAAAATTTTGGAGGTTATGATTACAAGCTATTAGATTGTGAGTAATTATTTTTCGCATCACCAACATCAAACCAATTACTATAAATAATGTTAATCTCCCTTTATATGCAAGTAATTGTAGAAAACATGTTTCTTTTGGGAAATCTAAAAAGAAGTTAATTATTTTAAATAACAATGTTAACTTAAAACATCTAATTAAACATAAGATTTATTTTATATCATTAATTATTCATTTTTTTTTCACTAATTCAAACTCAGTTTCATCCATATGAGGAAAAAAAATGAGCTTATTTTCCCTACAATTTTTTTAGACTATTGCATTGGCTTGATCTATAGTGTAGTTTTTTTTTCTCTTAAATTGAGTTTATAAATCTTGTTGTTCATAATAATTTCTTGAGAAACATGCTAGTTGATCTTCGTACCGTGCAAGTCTCCATCTCGTAAGAGTTGGAGTGTTACCATATTGAATTAAATACATCTTTAATCTCTGAATTTTAGTGTATCTGTGATTTGATTCTCTTTTTGTACTGTTAGTTTCTCCATGATTCAAATTATGAATATTACTTTAAAATTGTATTTAAAATTCTATATAACACTTCACAGAAATGTAACATTTGTAATCTATCATTGTTTTATACAGATTCGTCAATGAAAAATATACAAAATAATTAAATAAAAAATGTTTTCTGAAACTTTTTGTCAACCTTAATATTCTATATGTTTTCTTTAAGCAAATGGTGTGCATAGTTTTGTTAAGTTTCTGTTAATTATTAGGTATAATTTCAAGGTGATCGAATTGAATCTGCACAAGCAAAATTCTAATGGGATCAATGCACATACATCAATTGAAGGTTAAAATACGAAGATTAAAGTTGAAGCCTATCACCACCGCCAAGCACATACACTGATTGGTTGGCTTGACATTGCTTCTGCATAAACAGTGATTTGAGTTTGAATTTTGAATATACAGATATTTTAAATATCTTAAGAATTTTTTTTCTCATTTTAAATTTATGCTACTCAGTTTAAACACAGAAAGATACATTCAATCCGAGGAAAAAAAGAAAGTTCAAACCAATCATATTGAGTTCTAGTTTTGATTGTTGGATCAAGCATCAGAATTGATCCAATCTTAACTGATATGGAATACAGGGGTGATCATATCCTAACAATGTGCTTGCAAATTATTAAAGATAATTGAATGACTTAGAACAGAACAATAACAGTAATCATTCTCTTTTCTCTGTCACGTAAAAGTGATGTTATAAATCAATCGTGACCATGCAGGTGAAATCCCCATAAAAGATCCAAATTTCAAGAGAGGCTCCATAGTATCGCTCCAAGTCTAGATTTTCTCGAGTTTTTTTGTGTGCTGTCCTCTATTGAATATTGAGCATTCATTGATATTAACATATTAAAATTCTTTTAATATATTTTAAAACATAAAAATCAATGTCCAGTATATATTAAGGCAGAGCAAAAAAAAAAAACAGCACAAATAAACCAGAGAATCTAGATTCTATCACTGCTTGCAAGTTCTGTCAGTCTACATTGTCACAACTAAAGTCGTGCCATATTCTATCAGTTACAAGATATGTTTGCGCAATTTATACATGAAATTTATACATGAACAAGCAATATTCTATCAGTTTAGCTATTACTTGTGCATAGTCAAAGCCATATATTGTAGTCAATTGCTTCTGAAAACTTTGGGGTATCTGTAGAGAAGCATGTTGAGTATTTTAATGAAAGAAATGGAAAATAAAAGTTTGCTTTACTGTATCATGAGTTGGAACTTATTCAAGTGATTGATGACCAATCAGTGCATGGTGTAGTGGAAAACACGTGCAATTCTACACCTGAACTTACATTGACTCATCATGTCTTTATGTTGCACAGGCAGGTGGAGTAATGTGTCCTTTTCCTCCACAGTAAAGTAATATGCAGAATAAATATGCAGAACTCAGCACTTCCCTTTGGTAAATCAATCAAATTGCTGCAACATAACAATTTGCTGCAACTCCGTTTCTTTTCTTTAAAGGGTTTGGGTTACATGGACAGTTTTAAATCTTGTCTCTGTAAAGAGGACCAACATGAAAAAGAAAGTGGTTTATTGAATGTTTTCCTCTTTGTTCAGAAGAGAATAGTTCGAGCTCATATTTTTATCTTTTTCTGTGATCCTGTTTTTTTCTTTTCTTTACAGATAATCTTATCCTCATTATGCAGAATCAAAAACAAGCTGAATATTCAGATTACGCTTATTTAATTTAATTTCCTTCCCTCCCCCATAAAAAATGTAGTTGTCCTCTCCATCTAATCAACCCTTTTCTCCTTTCTTTCCCTCTCAAATCATCAAAAATCGAATCATGCAACAGGCTGATATATTCTTCTCCTTTTATAAATCAATCTACATAGTTCCAATGATATTAAACCCATCACATCTTAATTAGACTCTTTATTCCTTAATCATTACAAGGTTCCTTTAAGAATAAGCAAATCCTTACAATTTGGCCCTTGCATGCTTTCGATGTACTTTGTAAGAAGCCATATAGATAAGACTACACATAAGACCTAGGAATCCACATTTTTTGGCAAAACCCCAAGATTCTTTTGTTTGAATTTGCAACATGCATGAAATTGAGTTAGAAACAAGTTGCATACTCAAGCTACTCGAGCATATACATGTATAAGAATGACGTACGGATAGGTTTAAAGCTTCAATAAACAGTATATTTGCACGAGACAGCGCACTCGTGTCTCTTCTTTTAACACATGGTGAGCAATGTTTTTAATCTGAAGCAAGAAATCAAAAGAATCATATAAAAACCAAAGTAATCAGAACCTAACATTGGAAATGGGGAAAGAAACACTTGGGGATTGAGATTATGTATGGATTTTGCTTTGAGGGAGGGACTGCCGAATGAAGAGCTTTATGATCACTTTTTGTAGTACAATAATATATATCTACTACCACTACCTGTTATTGCTCACTAGAAAAAAAACAGAACATTCCTAACGTTAAAAAGTGGCATAATCTACACCATGTTTTCATGTCTTCTCAACCTTTCATGGGATTTTTGAACATGACTTTTGACAAGCTTGATGAAACGTATAGATTCTAAGGCTTTCAGCATTACAATATTTGGATCCATACACAAGACTTGTATTTGTCCAATGCACACACATGGAGTTTGTAATGGCAAGTGCACGATGTGACAGTTTTGATATATACAACATGAATTTGATCCACAATTTTTTTTTATACGTATGTATAATATATGAATGAAGAGATTTAAGTTCCTTAAACTTCTAGAGAATTATTTAGCACTTGACTTTACAAAAGGGTATATCATATTAGAAACAAAGACCCTCCTCAAAGTGACAGAAAACAAAGATTTGGTCTGTGCTGCCTGCAAATAAGCAACAGAAAAGAAAACAATTGTATTTTGTAAGTTAAGAATTGTGTTTTGTCTTTAAACATACAAGATAAAGAGAGATGAACAAAATAACAAAGAGGGTAATTAAAGTGTCGGCTATATTTGAATTGAGTTGTATTGAAAATCAGAGCAATGTGTATATGTGTATATATATATTTGAATTGAAGCTTGACTATGCTTTCTTCACTAACAAGATCCGGTAAAAACTTCTTTAGCAAAAGCATGGCCCCGCAGATGGTGACACATGGAATAACCTCTCTCAGGCTCAGAAAGAGAAGACACTAAGCAACAAAAGAAATATTGTGGCATGCTGACACATGCAGAGAAATACAAAAAGAGAATTTGTAGTAGTTTTATATTGTGGTTCCAACCATTCTTTGCTTAAAGAGAGAGTTAGCCCTAGGAATAAAGCAAAGGACAAAGACAATAAGTGATGGGTTAAGTTAAGGGTAAAGCACATTATCACTTGCCTATATTGCAAACTTTGCAGCCATGGTCACCACCATAAGTGGATCCAAGATCTAAGTTAACTAGAAGTCAAGTTGTGTATTTGTACACTCTCAATTACACATAGATTTATTATATAAGCAGCGATCAACGGATTCAAATATATAAAATTAGAAAAACAAAATAATCTTTTTTCAAATACTTAATAATAATCAAACAATAAAATTTTGATAATTTTTTGTAAAAGAAAATTATCAAAATTTATAATAATTTTAACCTACAAATTCTGAGACACACTTCAATCCGTCACTACTCACAACCTATGATGACCAGTTGCACACCCACCTTGGCAAGGCCAAAAAGTGACACCGGTCACCGGTATAGCCGGTGGCAAGTGGTCTTCTGGTTGCCGTACAAATTACTCTATACTCTTCTGGGGAGAAGTGGTTTGGGTTACACACTCTCTGACTATGCCATGCCTTGTAAATTAGTCATGGAAAGGAGGCAAAATAGCAAAAGCAAAACAGCACAGTTCATATATTATGATGATGGAGCAAGTAAAATAAAGATTTTTAATGTGTAAACAGTGTAAAATATATATTTTTTTTACCTTTAGATACACATAAACATAAAATATCATCTTTGAAAAGGGGTTTGTGTGATCAGTGAAATATATTTAAAAAATCAGTTTTTTTTTTATGATATTAAAATGGTGTAAAAGAAAACTAGAACCCTTTTTAATCATAAGCCTAGGACAGTCATTATTCCCTCCAACTTCCTGATATGACTGTAAGATAGACATACCAAAGAGACTAACCATCTGTCGGTTTAGTTGAAAATAAAAGGACCAAAATTTGGAAGAAAACAAAAGTAAAAAAATTATATGAATCCCACGTTAAAAGTGTTTCTTTCTGAACTGAAAAGAAAAGTGAAGAATAAAGCCTTTAAAAATATGGAAGACACATACTTTTGTTTATATTTTTATCTTCAGTATTTATGAAATTTCATATTCATATCCTTTTATATATAAGCAACCCAATAAGAGAAAAAAAAATCATTTTGTTTTGTAACCAAACATTTCACATGCAATCGAGTTACTTCTGTTTCAGGTTTTTTTTTTTCTTTTTTTGTGTGGAAGCATTATTGAAAATGTTGCTTCTATTGCAATTCCAATTTTGATTTTGATTCTCTCACACAGATATGTTGAGAAAGCAATTGTTGCAGTGGCACTTAAACTCTTGCAAACTGATTGGACCAAACGGTTCTGTAACCTACCGTTCCTTCCATCATCAATCTCATCTTAACCTTTTCTTTTTTAGTTTATAATAAGGTCAGAATTACCTTTATCATTATCTCTGCTTAATATAAAACTTTATCCTACACACACTTTTTAGTTTACTCTGTTCATAACATGTTAAATAACCCTTTTAATAGATTTCTAATATGCATCATATAATCTTTTTACAGAGTAATTTATACCTAATTGAAGTTAAATTGAATTTTAGCCATGTTCATCTCCATAAGTTTAGTTGTTGAATCATCAGAAGTAACATTCAGTGGGAAAAAAAAAAAGCAGAGTTAGGTACGATTCTAGTTCAGTAAATGAGCAGACAGAATAGGGAAATGTCGTGTTTGGAGCAGAGGGTATTTTCCAACAGTGCTTCAACTTTTGTCCCTTTTAAGATGCCTTCTGTTTTCTTTTCTTTCTGTTTCTCTCTGTTTCAAGTTTTATGTGCAATTTTATTCATCATGTTTTTTCTTTTTATTGAGTAATTTTAGTCCCTATGTGTACGTAATTAGATTTATGTTAAAATTTGCTTCTTAAAGCACAATAATTATTTTAATACCAAAACAAATACGTGTTTAACTGTAATGGTAAAAATCCCACTTTTGTGGTCTCCAAGAAAAAAAAAGTTTATAAAATGCATATGGGTAGTTAAGAAAATTCTTATTAGTTATTGCTCGATGATAACCGTTTTAAGAAAAAAAAAATTAGTAATTTGATTTCTATGTACAATTATTGTAAAATTTTCACCATTAACGGATAAGTTCACAAAATTACTATACATTGTGTAAACTGTTAATAATTGTTTACTACTATATCAAATGTGTGTTTTTGACGTTGATGGTTTGAATTTATTTTCAGAAATAGTAGTTTTGTAAGTATTAATGTGAGAATTAAACATTACTCAAAACATACGTGGATAGATTATGACATTATTTAACTATGTTTAGTTGCCATAAGTTTATTGGAAGTAGTTTCATTAAGATCTTATTTGTATTCAGACACAAGAAAAAAATATTTTTAATTATCAATCAAAAGAAATACTTTCCGAATATTTGCATGGCATAAAATGAAAAATTAAATAATTTTTGAAAATACATATTCTTTAAATGACTTTAAAATAACTTTTGCCTAGTGTTATATATAACCTTGCTTGTAAAGTGGTAATTTGCAAGAAAAAAAAAGATCTATAAGAAATGGGTTGTGTGTAAACCAACTTTGCATAACAATTAATTATGATTAGTTTTGGTTTAATTTGTCCTATCAAACTTATTAAAAGGATATGATCCATGGATAAGTTCAGCTCTCAAAATTAATTAATACTTGTTTTGATAGAATCTATCTAAAATCTAGAATCATAGATTTGTCATATCAAACTTGTTAATTTTATTGTATATTATTCTAAGTTTGAGAAGTATGAATTGGAAAATCACCATTACTCTCCATATACATGTCTTTTGATCGAATAAGCTTAATGCATGTGGTATTTTGAGAAAGAAACTTGAGGCATTGAAGAAGACAGTGATGAACTTTTTATGAAAAGGATCGATGATCACAAAAAAGAATCAAGTTTAGAATAATCTCTAGTGATGTAGCTAGGGTTTGAAGTACACCACTAGTTTGTTTAGCATGGCAAAAAATTGTTGCACATGCAACCCTTATAAAGCTCAAAACGTACACTTAACATGGAAGGAAACGTTATTCTTTCTCTCTTGATTCTCTTTTCGAAAAATGCAAGTTATTCTTTACTTTATAACAAAATTAACAACCTATATTGGTTAAGTTTTCACTTATTGAACCCTCACATTAATAATTATTGTAGTTATGTTTAATTAAGTTAGTTTTAGAATGGTTCATTACCACTTCAAAGTAAGCTGATATGAATATTCAATCATAAGTTTGTGTACATACGTGACGAATTTCCCCTTTCTAATAATTTAACCTTTATAACTTCTAATTATTGACTTAAATCTCCCATTTCTGCTTTATTTTTTATATATAAAAATGCATGGTTTTTGTTATGGGAAATAAAAATATTTAATAGAGTAGCACGACGAACAAAAATGCTTTTATTTCGATTTTAAAAAAATGATAAATTAGACGTTAGTGAAAAGAACAAATAATTTGAAAAAGGCTAATTTAGATACGAAAAATAAATGATAATAAAACCTAAATTTAAACGTACAAGCTGGATGGGAAAGTTCCAAAATTTTGAAACCTGTCAAACCCCAATCTCCTGAGCGAATCCCAGCCATCCATTCCTCTAAAAAACACATCAAATGATCAAAGCCAACTAGAAAACCCCACGTAGCGTCATCTTACAAAAAAAGTTACACGTTCCACCATTGGATCAACCTGGACCAGACATGTAGGTCCCAGTGTTCATTCTCTCTCTCAAAACATTTTGCTTCAAAAAACTTAACGCCCAAACCTGATGCCGTCACCCCCACAGCCTCAAATATAAATACGACAACCTCAAACACTGTCTTCCTCTCTTCAAAATATCGCCACCCCCGAAATTCTCGTCTCAGTTCGTTCCGTAACTTCTTCACACCCACACCCTCTGTTGCTCTCTCTGTTGAACTTCCCAGCTCAGCATTGCAATTTCTCTCCGTGGAGTTCTCGTTCTCATCTCGAAATTATCGTGTGTCAGTGTTTTTGTATGGCATTGTAGTGCTTCATTGTAACTGACAGAGCATGTGTGAGCTGTGCGTAGCGCAATCTTTGTTGTTTTGTTGCATTGACATGGAACTCGACAATTAGGTTTGGGATCCCAAGCAATTTGGCATGTGGACCGATTTCATCATTTTCATGGCCATGCGGAAAACGACAACGTAGCAAGCACGGTTTTCGTGGTGGTGGGGGTCGGGTGCGCCTCCGAAAGCGAAACAAAAGCGTGTGCTTGTGGTGCAGACGAACCGTCCATCGACGAGGCCGAGGGAAGAGAAGGAAGGAGTATAAAGAGGACCGAAACCTGAAGCTTTGAACAAGATCGTAGAAGATTCCTTAGTGTGTGTGAGGGAGTGTGCAGAGAGACAAGGCACAAGAAGAAGCAGTTGAGGTTTCCTTGGTAAGTCGTTTTCGAATAGCTATTTATACCAATGACATCACTTTTACGACACAACAATTCTCTTCTTCTGCTTATTCATCTTCTTCTCATGTCTCTTTGCCTGCATCACACACACCTTTCATCCTCCGACAAACAATTTTTCACGTTCAACCCATGTTGTTTCTTGTTTAGTGTGTGACAATAACCTTTTTTTTGTTTGTATTATTGTTTTCTTTGTAACGAGTAATAATAATAATAATTGCAGTAGCTCTGAAGGGTAGTGGTTTCTCTCTCTAGAAGCTGGTTGGTGAGTCGGACACGGTCTGGGACTCGGTGGTGCTTAGCTTTTTGGTTTTGGAGTGTTATCTCGGAGAGCGGGGATTGATTGCGATTTACACAAAAGATAAAGAGAGAAGAAGAAGAGAATCACAAGAGTAGACGGGTGCGTGAGGGACGTGTCAGAAAACTTCGGCTTCGACACGCTTTGCTTCTTTTATTTTCGATTTGTGTACGATAAAGCACCAACCCGCATTATTATTACTTATTACCTTCTATCACTGCTTGCAGCAGCAGCAAGTAAGTATGTGGCAATGTGGAATTATTCTTGATCATTCTTCTAACGAGGATGATCAATGACCCTTCAGTCTTTCTTTGCATTTATTCGCAGTTGCCTCCGTTTTGTTTCTTTCTGCTTTCAATTATTCCTTCTTTTCGGTTTTGGGGTGCCTGTAGCTTTTGCTCTTGCTCTGATCCCGAGCCTTGCGCTGCTCAAGATTGCTTTGCTTTGCTTTACCCTTTTGTATTTTTAGCTAAGGACCATTTTGTTCCTCGTGAAGGATATATTGTTACTTGACCAGTTTTCTTTTCAATTGTTTTATCGTTATTCTTATTATTTCGTTAGTTGCATTCTAACTCGGTTGCTTCTTCTGGTTCTTCTTTATTTCGGTGCCTTCTTTATCTCTAACCATTGCTTTTACTTGCCAAAAATGGTCATTCCCTGTCACTGTTTTATTCAATGAAAGTGATTCCCTCCACCTATATATTCTCATCTCTCGACTTTATCCCGAACCGTTTTCGTTTTTCATTTTTTATTATGTGTTTCTTTCTCCATTCAAAACCAGCGGCGTGCGTATTAACTGATATGGTTTGCACTTTTTCGCTCATAAATGCTTTGTTTCTTTGCTGTTGGTGTGCAGGAGGAAAACAAAAAAAAAGTGAGTATCTCTGAGAAGTGGTGGAAATGTTTACATGCATAGCGTGTACGAAGCAAACGGCGGAGGAAGGGGAAGAAGGTTGTGAGAGTGGCACGTCGAGTACAAAAGAAGTTGTCAAAAGTCTGAGTGCGCAGGTTCTTAGTCCCATCTCACTCTTCACACCTACAAACTTTTCTTTTGCAGCTTAGCTTCTTTTCCCATCTTAGTGAAAACCAACAAAATCAAACCAATATTGGGGTCCTCATTCTACGGTGGGGACCACCCCTTTTGAATCTTTTACCTCCACGTATACACATACACATTAACACACACTCTTAGAGATATTTATATATTATATATGCATCATAGGTGAGGATTGTTTTGGTTTAGGATGACGCAAGTGTGGTGCGTTTTCGGCACTTTTGCTGTTGACGGATGGTCCACGGTTTGCTCCATTAATTGGTTTTATTTTCATGCATGTGGTGGTGCCGTGACGTGACCATATAGCATTTTCAACCAGTCAAGTCGGTTCCAGTGCTTCTTATTCTCTCTAGAGTTAGAAATTACGGAACCAACTTGCCAAGTAGGTTACCAGTACCCTTTTTGGCTACTTATAATACCACATTAGAGGAGCAAGTTGGTTTGTTTGAATCAGACTTTATAACAGTGACAGCATTATGTTTCCAATGTACATAGCTAGAGCGCGCTGTAGAATTTTATTACCATATAACGTGCCGGGTTTTCATTATCATTTGACTAGTGCTGGTATAGCCTAGAGTTAGTACTTTGTTATTATTCACTTATCATTGACTTGCAAAACTACCTTAAGTTGCATTTTTTAAACAAGTAAAAGTTAATGTGCTGTGAAAATGAAAATCTTCTTTGATTTGGGACGTGAAGAGCAGCAGTGGCAATGTGGCAACATGTTCCACATTCCGCGGTTTAGGTAATAATGTTCACAAAAGATGCCTAGCACAGAAGGGAATGCTATATTCGTATCTTGGTGTGTGGCCCATCCTTGAATTCTTGTCGTCCCAAAAGTTTTCTATTATGTCCATATGCAGCATGTATAGATACTTATTATGGGAGAAAATATATCATTTGCGAAGTGTTTTTGTCAGAAAAATGTGTTTGCATTTCTTAAGGTTCTCAATAGAATATTGGTAGTAGTAGGTCCTCCACAAGTAGAATAACGGTTAGGCTTAGTAGCCGTATAACGGTCATGGTGGATTGATGAGTCATTATGATGTTGTTAAGGTGTTGTAATGGCAATTATTGGTTAATGAACAGTCACTAGGAAGAGAACGGTTTTATGTGAGTGAAAGAAAGTAGGTTCACTGTTACTATTTGCTAATGAGTGCACCTATCAATTCTTTTTCTCCTGTATATATTTTCATACTAGTTGCCCTCATCTTCATGCTTAATATTAAGCTAGGCACTAACCCCTTTTAAAAAGATGGGGAACTTTGGTTGAAATATCATTAGACTTGTATTTGAGGCATGTTCTGATGCCCATTTTGAACCATATGTTTCTGATTTGTGTGAAAATGTTGACAAGTAATATTTGGATAGATATTGTTGGAGATTTGTGCAAACAGGAAATGCTTTCCATTGGGGGTACATAGTTGATAGTAGGATATATATAAGGTTCCTATAATGGACTTTCATGTTCACTGCTGTTGTTGTCATCCACTTGTATCCTATGCCCAAGTACACTCTCCACCATACCAGCTGTAAAGCTATTGCACGATGCTTCGAAAATGACACAAATCTGAAACCTTAGACTCCATCTAGTTTCATCCAAACATATTTTTTAGTTCTTGTTTCTGAACATCCCAACTAAGTTTCCCTACTCTTCCCATGTAAGCCATTTCACAAACACTTCTGCTGCAATGTTCTGTTGAAATCTTAGTGGATGTGGGGAAGGGGTGGTCCAATATCACTAAACTAAAAGGGCTTTGAAAGTGGGAAACTTTAATTGTATTTTCTTCTTCTGGCAAGTTGAGAAATGTTTCTCAGTATATAATTATTTGTTCATCAACTGCATCACCGGATGATACGATTATATTGGATTTTTAAAAGGGAATATGTAAAGGAGAGATCTACATTGTTAGCTGTAGGGGAAAGTACAGCACTCAGGTGTTTTGAAAGCATTAACACATTCTTAAGCACTAAAAATATTTTTTTAAACGCTTCCCCATCAGATGCTACCCAATTCAAGTGTCATTGGTCAAATCCATAGATGCAGAATGTGTCACTATTCAAGAATCTCAATTTTTCTAAAAGTTTGAGATATTCTGATAAAGTGGCATGATCTGTAAAAGTAGGTTTACATGAAGGTGTAGTGTTGACCAAGTACACGTATGTATAATGCAACTTTTGAAAAATATACGATACAGTTATATTCGTTTTGAAATAATTTTAATGCACTTTTATGTAACAGTATTCTGATGGCACGTCTCACGTCTAAATTTATCTTTTGGTGGCGTGTTACGTTAAAACATTTTATAATCAATCTTAAAATAATTGCTCTATTGAAAGTAACTTCTCTCGCCATTTGAGAGTGTTCATCTGCAGCTAGATAGACATGTGATTATCTTTCTTAGTTTTTCGTCCAAGAAGGACTTGTCTGTTTATCAAATGTCACTTGTCATAAATTTCGTATGTTTCTCAGAAAATAGATATCTTTGGTACGTAATTGAATCAAAATGTTTAATGCATTGATGTTAATCTGATTCTTTATTTTCCTTTTCTGCATTCGCAGTTAAAGGATATGGTACTGAAGTTTTCAGGTTCTTACAAGCAGTGCAGACCTTGCACAGGGTCCAGTACCTACAAGAAAGGACAGAGGCCATATCCCGACTTTGACACCATTTCAGAAGGGGTTCCATACCCCTATATTGGAGGAGCAAGCTCAGCTTCAACCCCTGCTTGGGACTTCACAAGCTCCTATTTACCTGGTGGTAGACCAGACCAAAGATTTATGGGTGGATTGAATGGTGATAGGACCTCTAGAGGGCCAGAGTCAGCACCAGCATGTGATGTAGTTGTTGAGGAAGAGGATGAAACCAAGGAATGGATGGCACAGGTGGAGCCAGGGGTTCACATTACCTTTGTTTCTCTCCCTAATGGGGGAAATGATCTCAAAAGAATTCGCTTCAGGTATGTTAAGAAATCACTCACAATCCTTGATAGCGAATTGTTTTACTATGAATCTTTATTCAGAGTATTAATTAATAACTAAATTAGTTATTAATTGTTGGCCTAACTCTGCATTGTTACCACTGCTCTTGACACGATTTCATTTGTAAAGATAGATTTGAATTGAAAGTTGTGAAATAATATGTACCTATTATGAGGACTTATTATTATACAGAGAATATTGTTAGTTGTTTTACTGAAGTTAGAGACTGAAAGCACTTACCATTTAAATTTGAAGCCGAGAGATTTTTGACAAGTGGCAAGCTCAAAAATGGTGGGGTGAGAATTATGACAGAATCATGGAGCTTTACAATGTCCAGAGATTCAATCGACAAGCTCTTAACACTCCTTCCAGATCTGAGGATGAGGTAATCTGCAACTTCTACACCAGTACGATGTTAAGTTGTTAACAACAGTTCATTTCATCGACCTTGTAATTTTTAATGAAAAAGACTGCAACAACAACAACAACAACACTACCATAAAAGAAATACTATATTGAGTTCAAGATTTGTGAACATACTATGTTGGCTTTGAACAGCAAAGAGATTCTTCATACTCAAGACTGACATCTGGACAAGAAAGCCCGGGGTCGATGTCGTTGAAGGAATGGACACCAAGGAATCACTATAAACCCTCATTGAATAACCAATCTGAAGCCATGGATCAAGGTGGTGGTCAAAACTTCCCAGCAGGGTCATCTGTGGAAGCATCAAGGACAACCACTTCTTCTAGAGATGAGCCTTCAATGAGCAATGCCAGTGACCTGGAGGCAGAATGGATAGAGCAAGATGAACCTGGAGTGTACATTACGATCCGACAACTAGCTGATGGAACAAAGGAGCTGCGTCGTGTCAGATTCAGGTAATGTTATGTTATCATCATGCATGTCAGCATTTTCCTAGTTTCTAGTGGTTCCTCCTCAATAAAACATGTGACATGTTCCTACCGAAGAACATGATCCGAGGAACATGTACTTAGTTGATGAAGTGAAATGATGAAATTGTCCAATAGACTGCATGTTGACATGTTGCCAAATTTCATTAAAAAAATCAAAATTTTATACATAAATACACACAGATATATGGTTTTTTGATTTTGGAGTTTATGAACTCTATCTGCAGCCGGGAGAGATTTGGGGAGGGGCATGCAAAGAAATGGTGGGAAGACAACAGAGAAAGAATACAAGCTCAATACCTTTGACGTGTGGTGGCCTTGAAGAGAATGTGTCCCAAGCGGGTAGAATCCTCAATTTTGTTTCCTAGAGATTGTAGTGTAGTTGACTCCAGTTTATAAGTGGAGTTCTATGAAGTTGTTGATACTCTCAAACAATGCAAGCCCCGCATTGCATGGTATTGGAAACTATAGGCTACCTGGACAACCTATGTAGAACGAAGTTTACAGAACAAAAGAGTTGTTTCACATTTGAATCAGAGGTGAGGCGAGTCATGATGTTTTATTTCAAGATTTAAGGTGCTTGTTAATATGTTATTTTCCCATCTTATGGGTGGATAGTCTATCTTGATTCCAGCAACCTGGTAACTATTCTAGATCATGAAAAGTGAGCATTTGTACAAAAAGAAAGACATTTGGAAATTGGATCTGATTTGTTAGCAACATTTGCAATATGGTCTATACTAATCCTGCAGATTGGATCTGGTTTTTCTTAAGTATATTGAAATTCCAAAGAAGAGTTCCAGTTTATTTTATCATGATAGTATAACTTGGTCCGCAAATTGGACCCAAATTTTCTTGACACAATTTCTAAATCACTGATTTTTTCTTTGTATAACTTTTTTTAAGGATTATGGTTCGGGCTTTTCCTTTGTATAACTTTTTAGGATTATGGTTCATATCCAATGGAATTGAGCCTGAGTCTCTTTAACAAAATTGATTGGTAACACATGGGTCTATTAAGGAATCAAATAGTTGTCACCAAAACCTATATATAGAGATGTGTAGTTATGATTTGGAGAAAGTAGTTAGGGATTTATCACAAATCTGAAACAATAATAATGTGAAAAACAACATTCACATTATTAGATTATTAATACAAGCAAAATTTAATACCACAAATTACTAATAATGATTATCACAAAAAAGTAATGTAAACTCTACAACTAATAAATTTCATGGGATAGCCGTTTTCTCAATTAAGGAATTAGAGAGTGGGATAGGATCTCCAATTTTGTGACAGTGGGATGAAATCTCAGCTCTTAGTTTCTAAAATTAAAAGTTTTAGTATGAAACAATATAACAAAAACATTGACGAATGACGAGGTTTTAAAATTGGAGACTAGTTTTTCTTCATTGAAGGGTGTCGATGTTTCATAGTTACCACAACAATCCTCCAAAACCTATAATAATGCTTAATCGTTTTGGAGAATAGTAATAAAGACATCATAGAAAACAGAAATAATATAACAAAAGACATTCAAAATGGTTATTGTTTTGAACTATAATTTTTCATTTATGAATGACAATGATTCTATTAAAAGTAACAATGTAATGTCCAAGACTTGTAGATTTGATCAACAAGTAAATTCATCTTTTAAAGAATGAAAAAATACCATATTAGAAAAAGTTTCAGAATCTAAAAATAAGACTCATTGATTTATTTAATTAGTTAAATACAAGAAAAGAAAAAACAATTAAATCTCCGAATATTATTAAAAATGCACTCGACTTCATAAAAAAATTATCCATAATTATATGGTTGTATTGTAGGTTTCGTCTCCAATGTAATATATTCTAATATAGAAACATTCGAATCATGTGAAGATATTAATTTTCGTGACAGTATTAAAAGTTAACATATATAAGAAAATTCAATATTAATGTGCCAAATTTATAAACTAAAAAAGAAGGCATAACTAAAGTCAAAGCTTTAATAAATCATCTCATTAAATCAAAAAGCTTATTATCAAACATGAAATAAAGAATTTGTATGCTACAATACTCATTTATGGTAATGTATAATAACATGAAAATAAATATTTTACTAATGTAAAATATATTTTTTAATGACAGATAAATTCGACAAAAAAAATATACTTTCTATAACGGTTACTCAGTCGATATAAAAAATTCATTTTCTATGTTTGTTTTAAAGAATCATCATAGAAAAATATTAGAAGACGTTGTTTAAATGATTTGTTCTGTCTTCTATGACATTTAAAATTAAACTCTCATATAAAGTAACTAGAGATAATAAATAAACACGTCTCCATATATATTAGCTGAATCCATTCTTATTGAAAAAATTCCTGCATTGATTAAGTACGAATATGGATATGGATAATACCCAATATTTTTAAGTGGGTATGTATATATACATATTTATCCTGTCCTTGTTTCCATCTTCGTCCTATCTCCATCACCGTTTAAATTAATATTTATAATTTATTAAATAACCTAATATATATATATATATATATATATATATATATATATATATATATGTGTGTGTGTGTGTGTGTGTGTGTGTATATATAATATTATCGATGAATGAGATATAAGATATTAAGTTCTCAGCGTAATCAACTTTATTATAAAGACTTTGATAGATGAAATATAAAACTCAAACCATTTAAATAAATTACTCAAATCTATTAATATCTATTGTTAGTAATTTTTATGAATTCTCACTTAATATTCTATATTTGATGTTTATAGGTGTTAAGAAATTAATGAAAAAGATTATCTCATGAGTGAAAATAAGTATGATGATGAATGTACATTATATTCTAGTAATTAAATTTTTTATTTTGAATTATTATATCATATTTTATTTTTCTTTTTTTTTATGTGGGTGGGTTGAATGCAAGTAAAACTACTGAACTTTTAAAAATTAATAAATTTTTTTATTATCATAAAATTTTAGTTATGTGTAATTATTAGTATTTATACAATTATTTGAATTTTCTTTAATTGATATTTGATACTTTAATTTGAGTTTTATATAATATTTTTCTTAACATTTGACTATTTAAAAAAAATGTCCTTTTAATATTGAATATTTTGATAGTGTCATAATTTTGTTTATGTAATTTTTATTTTTTAAATAATTTAATTGATATTTTGAACATTAAAAAAAGGAGTATGGGTTTGGATATACAAGTATACCCGTTATTTGGAGAAGACAAAAATTATATACATATTAAATTTGAGGATGGAGATAAGAATGAAATAGTAAAACCCGCTATTAGTCCGCTCTGTTATCATTCCAAAATGTAACACTTTTCATAAAGATTTTAGTTACAATGTTATCGTTCCAAAATGTAACACTTTTCATAAAGATTTTAGTTACAAATATAATAAAAAGTAATAGTTTCTGGGACATATGTAATTTTATAATCATAAAATGTTATATTTCATGACAATTAAGATTATAAACGTCATAATTTTTTATATAATATTTTTTCATTTATTAATTCCCCAAATTGCATAAAATATACATTGCATAACAAACATAATTTCCAGACAAAGATTTTCAAATAAAATTTTCGTATCTAATATATAAATTATTCTAAACTTTACTAAAAACAAAAAATATATTCATGCATAGTCATTGTTGTTATGCTTTTGTCTAAATTTTCACCTAGATTCTCACAATTAATATGTAACATCCCAATAATTGAAATAAATAGAGTGTCACGTGTTTACAGTATAAAATAGAACACTAACGAAAAGTATAAAGGGGATAACATATTATAGTTATCCAAATTATACTCGAAATTTACTCATAAAAATTGCAAAATAAAATAGTTCGACAAAAGATGCTCAAAAGAGCATTAGCCACCATGCCCAAAATTAGACAACAGCATCACCACCATTTGAACGATCCTTAGGAATATCCATGTGTGCTCACACAAAGTATTTGGTGATCATTGCAAAAGGAAAAATGAAACAGAAAACACAAACACAGAGAAAAAGGTCAGCTAAAGATAAAAATAACTCTCATCATATAAGTATACAAGCACATTTTTAAACAGACATTTTAGTAAGCACACAAGGTATGTGAATGCAAACAATGTAAGATCCTCAAACTCAATCATCCGGATTATGCACTTGATATAGAATTTTAAAGGAAGTATGCACATGTGTTAGTTTCTAGACTCTACAAATTTCTAAACACAAGGGGTTATTACCCAACCATACACAAGTTTAATTCATGATCATCTAAGACCATACCATTATCCTATCAGAGATTAGGACCTCCTGCCACTCTTACCACATATATCATTCTACTCTATATGAGTGTGAACGATTATCAGAGTTCAGAATACCTTCCTTTATCTAGACACCTCTTATATCAAGACATACACTAACCACACCACCATAAAATCTCGCCAAGAATTTCATGGAATTATGTCTACTCATGCCATGTCCATGTTTCTCACACCAAATCCACATTTTATCTCAAGCATTATAATCTCATGTCAATGCCCAACCAACCAACCATCTCATTTCATACTAAGCATAACATATAATAATATCATCACATAAAACATACATAGTCACAAGTTCATGCTTTTAAGAGTAAGTAAATCCATCCATAAGTAAAACCATAAAGTTTGCAACAAATCTGCCTCATTCTCGCTCAAGTTAAGAGGTCTCGCTTAGGTGAGACTGCTCGCGCTACAGTTGCAATCCATCTCAACTACTTAAGGAGCTGACAACCAAGAACAAGAAAAAAAAAGAAGATCTCAACTACTTAAGGAGCTGACAACCAAGAACAAGAAAAAAAAAAGAAGGGCATTATACGCAGTAAACAACCAAGAACAAGAAAAAAAAAGAAGATCTCAACTACTTAAGGAGCTGACAACCAAGAACAAGAAAAAAAAAGAAGGGCATTATACGCAGTAAATTCTATGGCATTTTTCATACTATGACTATTAAATACATAGGGCGAATAGCGGGAATTGAACCCGCATCTTCTCCTTGGCAAAGAGAAATTTTACCATTCGACTATATTCGCATTTTCATTATATTTGATATGCGATTCTATTTGTACAGAGATGGGCCTGATATTCTATTAGGGATAATGAAAAAGAAATTTAGATAATAGATATTGTCTATTGTCTCCCAAATAAAGTATTTTCTATTACTGTTCATTTTTATCAAGAATTCCCATTTCTATTATTACATTTCTATTATTATATATGGTTTTTTTTTATATATCTATATAATTGAATTGAAATTATCATTCTATCGAATATTTTTATTTACTTTTTTCTTAGAAAAGTAAGTTCCTATTAATAAAAAATTATATTTATCTATATAGATATACAGATAGATATTCTATATTATTAAATACTAGACGAGGTATAAATAGATTTATAGTATTTCATTTGAATATTCTATTCATATCATATTATATCATATTAATATGAATAAAATATTCAAATGAAATTCAAATTTTTATAGTTAATTTTTTCTGTTTTATTTCTTTTAGTTTCACAATGTACCACCATATAAGTATAAGATATAAGATTTTTCTAATAGAAGAAGTTTACTCCCCCTTAGAATGTAATGTGTTATAGTTTTCTTTTTTTTTAGAAACTGACCTATTCCCTTTATTGCTAACAATCCGAAAGAATTCTGAGGGAAGAGTCATTTCATTTTTAATCTAGAATAAAAAGAACTTCAAGAAATGAGAGTGAAGCCATGACAGAGTCAAGCCAAAATTGTGAAACATAAACAAAAAGGAAAAGAGATGGAGGTTTTGCTCAACTACATGGAGAACGATTTCCCCTAGCTGGAAGGAGGGTTTCTCAGTTGTCCAAGCACAACTTCTACTTCAAAATTAGGAGAAAGGAGGTAAATTACTTTTAAAAAATAAGACAAAATGAAAGTAAATGATTGGAAAGAGGTTCTGAAGGTAATAATGAATCCTTACTCATTAAAATTGAGTCCATTTACTTAAAATAAAAGTGAGTCTTATATAATACATGAGGCATCCACCATATTAAAAACTAACATATAACATCACAATACTAAGACAATAACGGATATTAAACAAGTGGGTATCAAACACTTGAAATTAAATGATCGATGATAAAAGAAGTTGATTCAATGAATGTGTTCCCGAATAATGTATAAGGAGCCTTGTATCTTTTTTGGATAAAGTACTACGCAACAACATATGTTTCGCCAATAACAACAAAATTTGACCTTATTGTATGAAAACTCGTGACTGTACCTAGACTTTCTGCAGTTTCTCTATTGCAAATTGAATTGAGTACCAACCACGATAGTATGAGCGTAAGATGAATAAAGAGAAAAAGAAAATTCATTAGCAAAATGACGAGCAGAAAAAGAAAATTAGAAGAAAAGAGAAAATAAAAACAATAAAGTTTATTCTTTACAAATAGTGTAGCTGAATCACAAGAGAGAGGAGGGAGATGTGTTTATTAAAAAAAAAATAGAAAATTTGAAAAACTCGCTTGAGTATGATGCATTTGAGCAAAAAGAACAAAACAAAATAGATGGTGAACGCACTAAGCGTGGGGACTTTGTGAGGGATTGAGTTTTTTCTGCAGAAAAATTATTTTCTGAGTATTGTTGTGTTAATCTTACTTGATATTTAGAATATTGACAATATTACTTCTTCCACTGTAAACCTCAAATGGTCATTCTTTGAATGCATATCTCGAAATTCTTGTTCTCATAAATTGACGGAAATTCATGTTTCCTGTAACAAGTGGATTCGGTGTGACCTGTTTTCCCATAATGACTAGTCACAGGTGCAACAACATTTATCTTCCACACCAGTGAGAAAAGTATTTATGTGATTTGTCGTCCCTGTTGTACTACATTAGAGAAGATTTTAGAATGTGGCATTGGATCCATTAAAACAACTTATAATTGGACATTGTCATATTGATCATTCAAACCCCTAAGAAATTGCATTTCATGATATTCACTTTTTCTTTGCATAATCATGGAAATCACTTGTAAATGATTCGACCTAAAATGAATGAATTCAACTTATTTTTGGCATTTAAGTCAGTGATAATAGGACATGAGAAACCAATGGGATGGTCAGATTCTCATTGGGATCGATTTAGAAAACTATGAATAGAAAAATAATTAGTTGATTATTCACTCAGGGTGAAAAGAAAAAAAAAACAAGAAAAAGAAAGAAACAAGATAGTTAAAGACGTACATGAAGAATTCTGATACCATCTTGACTTTTTTGTAATGTCGCTTACAACAATATTAGGTACCAACTATTACATGAATAAGATGAATCCAGAGAGAAAACTATATGAGCAAGATGAGAGCAAACAGAAAACAAAAAATAAATGAAAAGGGAAAAGAAAAAGTTAAGTTTATTCTCAGCAAAGGAATTAATAAAGTAGGAATTAATAAAGTGCAAAGAGAGATGCTTATATAAAATAACATATATAATTTCTGTTCTACTAATCTTACATATTAATTACAGTAGAAGAATATGGCAGTATGAACGAACATTAATATAAAGCCAAGATTCAGTGTATCATCAAGCGATCAACTTGCATAAATGAAAAATAAAAATAACTTGTGGGAATTATTATTGTTATTATTATTATAGATATTATTTACCTTGTATACAGAACATAGGCAAATAAAAAGACGGTGTCCCATCCCATGTAATGGTACAATTCGTCCAAATTCGAAGTAGGGAAAAGTTTATTTATAGTTTAAAGTATCAGTTTAGCTCTGCATGTCCCACAGGTACGAGACGATTACCAACAACTCACAACACAGGCAATAATACATAATAGTTTTGTAGTTTAGAGGTGGCCAAAGCCATAAAATAGTCTAAACACACATATACTTAAAGACAAGGACATTCACACAAACATTGAGCATGCACTGTAGTAGGGTGTCCCATATTTACTCATCCGGCAACTTTTCTGGAGAAAGTTCTTCCAGTCTGAATCTGCTGGGCGGATCCAAGGATGAAGTTTCCAGATTCAGACATCCAATTCACTCCAGCCTTCATTGGTGGAGGACGGGGATGTCCCATTGATTGTCTTCTACTACTAACAGACAAATTGCCCAATTTCTCAGCTGCTTCTGAAACCCCACGTGCATACCTCCCCTTGTTCATAGATGCTGCCAACAACCAAACACAGTTTTCCATAAACAATAATCAACACAATGACAAAACAAATCTCTCAAAAATAATGCCAATCAATTCCAAGAATTAGAAAAACACTTGCAGTTCATATCATTTCAAGCAAGCTAAAGTGGATTTTATATTATCTCTTGACTAGTCAGGGAATAAACGAGGAAAAATACATAGCTTTGTAACTTCGTAATTTCAATAGCTTTTTTAATTAATTTACTGCATAGATGTGAAACAAAGTGTTAGACCTCTTATAAGTAAGCATGGTGTTGCCCTGTTTCAGTTTCTAATCTGGTATTTACCAGTCCCAGTGAATATAATTCAGTACCTATTTCTATACCAGTTGGTTTTTATCACAAAACTCCAAACTAGGCCTAAGACAACAAATGATGGCAACAATTTTAAAATAAAAACGGTTTTAAACCCGTTGGTTTTTTCATACCAGGTTCTAAACAGGCCAAAAATTAGAACGCTTCTCAGTCAAATTTCTTTTTTACAATCAGTTTTTTCCAAACCAGTTCGATTTCAAAACAATTCAGTTCGAACCTGTTACATGGTACACCCCTACTTGATAAAATAATTAAAATACCCGAAACTTAAAAGCTTACTTGGGCTGTCCTTTCCTGGCAGTCGATACTTTGGTTTAGTACTCCTCATAGGTTTTTCATTCTTAATTCCATCCTACAGAAGAAACAGATAGCAATCGTTGGCATGACAGATTGATTTAACGTGGAAGGAACCAGCTTAGGATAAACATATTAGTCTATCAGAGATGACAAATAAGCCTCGTACACAAATAATATGTAAAAGGACTTCAAATACATTTGGTTATCATGTTTTTTAAATCTTGGAGTAAAAAGAAAGTATAGAGGGCTAGTCAGTGAGAGGGGTGGAAAGAACAAAAGCATGTTAAGAGAATAGCTCACCTGATTTACCATATCCAGCTTCCGTTGCACACCTGTAACATTCTTGATTAGATGAGAACAACGGTCTTCACATTCACAAATAGAGTATTTCACTAACCAAAAACAACCTATTTATTATATACATAAATCCAACGGGGAAAACCTCTTATGTTGATAAGATATTTCTGTATAAACAAACAGATATTTTACACCAAATCATAATATAATTGAATTCTCTTCAAAGTAATCAAGCTAACCCAAACGTGTCGACTTATATTTTACACTAAATCTATAATAAGAATGCACCACTAACTTGCTAACCGTGTTGAAATATAGTCAAAAGGTTCAAAATATTTCTGTATTGAACATCATAATCATTACTTACTAAGAATTATAAGCATGGGTAGTTAATTTACATACAAATCAACGTAGAACAGTAAAATATTTAACTTTTCGTTTCCCTAATGATTAGGTTTTCCTATTCAGAAACTTTCATTTGGGTTCCTGTTGCTCCACAGGAAAATTAATGGAAAGAACACATGCAATGTTCTAATCAATAAAATGTAATAGGTCGGTCACCTGAAGCTAAAGGAGGATGTAATTTCTGGGAAGAAAAATTATTGGTGGCCTTTGAATTGGATAAAGCACCGGAATATCTCTTGACCCCTTGATGATCCAGCGCTCCTCTGGTTCCAGCTGGAAAGAAAGGACAATAATAATCCCCATTCAATTGCACAATAAACACGTCCCTAGCTAACAAATAAATAATACACAAACCGGATGGTGGAGTTCTGGCTACTGCTCTGCTGCGAAGGGATGGAGGAATATAGAAGCAACTCTACAACAAGTACAAAGTCCCAATAAGACAGATTGTAAAGTAAAAAGATAACTTCTTGCCAAAAAAGAAAATGAACAAAACATTAACTGGTTAAAAAACCACCTGAAAGAAAGGATGCTGAAGGGCCTCGGAAGCTGTTGGCCTCTTGCAGGGATCCCAGGAGCAAAGTGACTGCATTAACAGAAAAGAAAATGAATAACACACTATTTGTTGATCAATGGCTCACAGGCCTAAGCAACTAACCAATATACCAAAATTACTTACTGTGATAAGGCTGATTGCATCATCGCTTGCAGACGGGATCAGTGCAGAAAGATGCACACCGGCAAGCTATAGAAAGTACAAAAGGCATATAAAGTGATTAGAAGAAATGCCATCATACATAGTAAATTAATTACGCAACTACCATCCTAGATGCTAACTACTAAACATAGCAAGATCGGGTTAAATCTAACCTGCGGAAATTGGTAGTTGATGTCCCTGGCAAGCTTGAGTCCATCATCCCAAGATTCATGAGTTGGACTGCCTATCACACCACATATTTTGTATATCTCATCTGCTTCACTGCATGTCACAGAGAAACAGATTACATATGACATCCAGTTGCTGATCAGGACTGCTTTAGAAATACCACTTTTAAGCAAATAAACATTAGATTTTATTAAGTTACAGGTGAAATTTTGTTTTCCATCATGAATATCTATTTTCTATTTCTCAGTTAAAAATTCATCATTAGGTGTTTGGTGGTGGTGTGTGTGGGGTGGGGGGG
>Ga0214545_1000268_pt1 | contig 74265 bp, 30 predicted proteins | sample CNSS4metaG_FD_160064 | JGI IMG/M metagenome (GOLD analysis project Ga0214545, IMG submission 160064) | Root nodule microbial communities from cowpea collected in UCLA plant growth center, Los Angeles, California, USA - CNSS4 | ecosystem: Host-associated > Plants > Roots > Nodule | place: USA...
CATAATCCTAATATCAATTTTTTATGGAAGATCTTTCTTCCGCTTTAAAAAATTCAACGAAAAAAAAAGTACATCAATTTTTAAAAAATCACGAATAAATTAAACAAAAAGATGGGCCAAAAGAGTAATTCAACTAAAATTTTGGCACTCCCAAAATTTTAGCTAAAGATCCGCCACTGCTAGGGATAAATGTAATGTTTACTTTTTAATTAAAGAAAATTTCCAAATATAAGAGCCTATAAATAAAATATCAAATTCTCATTAGATTCTAAATCTCACAAAATTCGATTTTCATTAAAATTAAAGTTTTATAGATAAGATAAAAGAACACTAGGATTAGAAGAGAGATTTAAGAAACCTCTCAATAAGAGTAAGGAAGAAAAATTAATTAACCCAACAAAAAGGGTGACAAACCATCTTTAGTAGGTAATTATAATAATGATGAGGAAAATTACAACTCCCTAGAGTAGTTAGGTTTATGAAGTAGTTTAACCACTAAATAGTTAATTTAGTCTACGTTTCTTTCATATTTAAAAGTAAAGAATTTCTAATTTTTGCAATTATATTTTCTTGTCTCTTTTTCAAGCTTCTTTAGTCATCCTTTCTTTATAGGTTATTTTTATTTTTTGTTCCCCATTTTCCTTTGTCATATTTCTCTTAAGGATTTTTTGTGGTACCTCTCCTTGTTTGAAGCACTTATTATCTCTTCCAAAAAGTTTTCTCTCCATTAATGACCTCTTTATTAGAAGAGCGTACTTTCTCATAAAAATTATGTTTATATGTAACATTTTGATAAGAAATCTACCAAAGATTTTAAATTGGTCAATAACCAAGTTCATTAAAGATTGTCTAGTTTTTCTTTTTATTAATGATTTTATAGGAGAAATTTTGTTTGACACCCAGAAGGTTTCATAATCGAAGGCCAAGTTATCAAAATCCACTAACTGAAAATAAAAGCTATATAAGGCCTCAAGAATGTGGTAAGTTATAATTAATGACTATTTGTTACACTTGGGTCTTATTGCGTTTTCCTGAAAAAAAAAAAAGGAACGAAAAAACAGAGTAAGAAAATGGTGAACACTGTCAACGAAAACTGATTATTTTGTATGTTTTTCACGCATGCAGAAAGGAAAACAGCATGAGTTTAATAAAAAGCGGGTAAAACAGAAAAAACAGAAAGAAGAAAAATGGGCTTTTAAGGCCCAAACTATAAACAGTAAAAGGTCTAAAAAAATATTACGTAAATCTAACTTTGTGTAAATTATGTTTATAGTAATATTTTAAGTAACGAAAATGCTAATCAGTACTCTAAGAAAGTTAATCCGTGTTATAAGAGTATTGGTTAAGGTATAAATAATAAGCATATAGTTCATAATTTATAATTAAATGTAAAATTAAATGAGTTCTGATTAAAAATATTCATAACTATTATACAAATGCAACTAATAATTTATTTGATGCATACATAAAAAAATTAAAATAATACTAACGTAGTTGTAATGTAACAAAATAAAATTATATTAAAAATATGAATATTATAACATTGTTTCGATTAAAAAGAATATAGTATAATAAGATTCAAATTAAATTTAGAATTCTATACAATATTTTTTATAATAAAAATAACTTATGCAATATCATATTAAATAAAATAAAAATTATTAAATAATTTTATTTAACCAAATTAATGGTATGTTTGTGAAAATATTTCTACAACATATTTATTTTTATTAATCCAAAATGTTATGATTTTATTATGTAATTAAAAATAAAATAGGAAGTTAAATTGAGGGATGAATAAAACGTTAATTCAAATTTTTAATATAGTTTTTTTTATTATATTACAATTATCTTAAAATTATTTTATTATTTTATTATTTTAACTTTAACTATAATTTTTTATAAAATTTAATGTTTATTAATTATTTTTAACTGGTGTTTTTAGCGCATTGGTTAACAAGAACTTTAAACATTTATGTGTATATTAATGGTAAAAAGAATCTTCCACTAGTTAAAGAATTAAAGGGAGAAAGAAATGAATGATACATTTAACATGAATGACATTGTTATTATCACAAAATTTGGACATGAAAACCACTTGAATGGATAAAGAGATTTTTTAATGTAAAAGAAAAATATAATAAAAACTTTAAAAAAAGTTGGATAAATGCAACATGATAAATACTCCAATAAAGAGTGCTGATATTGACCATTAACTTTGGAATTTTGGAAGCTAAAATAATATATTTAAAATTTACACATCTTATCATTATCACTAATACAACAAAAATGAATAATTAATTTAATGAAAGGATTAAAGGTTTAAATATGTTTTTGTCCCTCATATTTCAATGAAATTTGAAATTAGTCTATTTTCGAAACTTTTGACCAATTTAGTTCTCCATCTTTAAAAATACGTTAATTTAGTCCTTTTAACTAAATTTTATTAAATTTATATGACGTTTGAAGCACATTTCATGATAATAATATTTGAATTGTTTACACTGTTTAACACATTTTCGCTTCAATGCTAACTCCAATATTATCCTAAAACGCATTCGAAACGTCAAATAAACTTAACAAAATTTGGTTAAAATAATTAAATCCACGCATTTCTAACGTTCGAAGACTAGATTAGACCAAAGTTTTGAAGAAGATGCACTAATTTCAATTTTCACTAAAAGTTAAGGGATAAAAAACATATTTAACCCTTAATACAATTATAACTATAGAAGAAATCTTACATGTCTAATAGTTTTTTTTTTTTTGTATTTTTGAATTATTGAATCCATCAATAATTAAGCTAAAACTAAAAATTTTAGTTATATTTTATTCAATGTATATTTGTATTGTGTGCAAAAAAATTATCTTCATTTTTATTTCACAATTTTGATAAAAAAAATCTTTCTACTTAAGTAAAATGTACTCCATATTCTTGTCAAAGATGATTAATAAGATTTTTTAAATTTAAATTAATTTTTTATTGAATATGATATTAACAGTTTAGTTAAAAAATTATTAATTAATAGTAAGAGAGTAAATAAAAGGATGATAATAAATATTATTATCTTTTTCAAATTTAATAATTAATTAAATTTTATCTATAATTAAATGAATTTTCTTTTAAAAAACAAATATATTATAAATTTTCTTTTAATTTGAAAACTGAAATAATTAATTTTGTTAATTAAAATAATATAAAATTATATAACAGATTTTATAAAGACAAAAGTGTCCTTTAGAATTTCTAAATAATATCTCTAACACAATAAACACTTTGGAATATTGAAGGCCTCTACTAGAATAAAAGACAAACATATCTCTCTGACACTTGAAGAGTCTCTCAGTGGAAGCTTAAAACGTTTGAAAGGTGTAGTCTTTAACTTTTTTCAAAACAAAAATCTCTTTGAAATTTATATTCTTTTTCAAATTCTTCAATGGTGAAAATATTGCAATTTCATGTGAATTTTTTTTTCATTTCTTCATAGTATCTTTTGTCACTCCTTCAAATTAATTTTCTTTTTTTTTAAGTTTAATTATATTTTAATTTTTAGTAATATTAAAATATAGTTATTTTATTATTTAAGTAGTTTTTAACCTTTTATAGGTATGTATCAAATAAATTATTAATTAAAGTTGTATATCACTTATGAGCATTTTTGTCTTCTAAATAAAGTAAAATTGCAATTATGATGGTTAGATCAAGATTCATTTAATATTACAGTTTGTTATGTAGTAGTGGTAGAGCTATCAAAACTGGTAACCCGGTCCGACCCAGCTCGACCCACCACGAGTTGATGATTTAGTGAGTCAATCCAACTCGACTCACTTTTTAGCGAGCCAAAAAAATTTGAACCCGGTCCGACCCACCACGGGTTGGCGGGTTAAATGGGTTGGCTCACAGGTTCACTTAATTAAAAAAAATATTATTTTTTTTTTATTTTTTTCAGTCAAAACTAAATTGTAATTATAATTAAAGTCTAAATAAACTTTTATACAATCCAAATACAAACCAAAATAAAAAATTACAAATGATTTATGTGTTGGATAAAAAAACAACTTAACATGACCCAAATGTAAAGCTCAACTTAATAAAAAAAAACATTTGTGTGACCCTTCTATCTGTGGGTTGGTGAGCCAACCCGGCTCACCACGGGTTCAACCCGGATGAGCCGGATTCTAAATGAGCCAGGTAAACAAATTCCAACCCAACCCGGCCCGAACCCGTGGTGAGCCGGGTTGACTCACGGGTTCTAACCCATTTTGACAGCTCTAAGTAGTGGTTTCTGATTCCTCATTTTGAATGAAAATAGCTAAAAACGAACTACATCATTGTCAGACCCAAAAATAATAATTTTTTTTTGTTTCTTTTTTAACGGTGTTTTCTTATTTTTGGAGAAAATAAACATTTTGAAAAAACCACATCCTTTTGCACGTTTAATTAAAGGTACCGTCTTAAGATGGACGCGTAAGGATGCTAATACCTTTCCCATGCGTAACCATCTTTTTGCAGATATTGTCTTATCTTTTTGACTTTTTCGTAATTTTCCAGGATAAACTATGATGACGACTCCAAACTTTATTTGTTGCAAATTTTATTTTTAGTTTGCCGTCTCGTCGTTATTTTAGTCATTACATGTTATTTTTTGTAAAATTCACGGCATATTAATGATTATTAATCAGTACCATCTAAGGACCCTTCTCCTATTAATGAAACGAAGTTTATCAACAAGAATAAAACAGATAACTCTTTATCAAGAAGAATAAAACCGATCAAGATGACGCATCTTACAATTGTAAGGTTTGACATTTTATTGAGTAATAACTTTCATGTATTCTGCTGGTAAATAACACTTACAAGAAAATAAAGAAAGTGGTGGGATACACCAAAGGATGAGTTAATTATGTAGTCAAGTGCTCTAAGGTCTAAACTTTTAAATTTATGGTGTTAAACTTAGCCTATTAACATTTGTGTCCCATTTTATTAGATTACATAAAGATATGGCTAGACTTTAACATCATTAAACTGGTAAAAGTAATTAGTTAAATTGATATAAACTAATCCTGAGCAGACAAAGCGAACCAACTTAATCAAGTTACCTTTGTTGGGGTTCTTAAGTTTTTGTATAACCTTTTTGTAGATTAATTATGTAAGCTATTTCTTTTGTTTTTACTTCTCAATGCCTGTGTAGTTGTTGTTGCCCTCTACTTGCTTTGCTTCTCTCGTCATGTGCATACTAGCTTATCAAAATCTCATATGACCACTTTACCATTTGAGCATACCAATACATGTTAATACATAGTAAAATATTTTGAGTTGCCTCTTTCCGATTCAATATCACCCATAATATTTAATCTCTCACTAAATTTTATTTAGATTTCATTTAGCATTGGAAGTATCATCTAGCATTTTGCTAATATATATAAATGGTGATTTTGATTTCTTGAAGAGTGACATTTACCAACATTTTTCACATCTTTCATCACTTTCATTTCTTTCTCTCTCCAGGCAAGATTGGCATTAGATTGTCCATCAAACAAAACCTTTCTTGAAAAGGGTTTTTAGTCAATTTGGAAAGGTGTTAGCTTGACTAAATTTGGCAAGACCTTGGTTAGTGTCCCTCAGAACAAAGCATGATGAGATAAATTTTTCTCTAGGTGATAAGTAGGTGATCATCAATGAAGCGTTACACAAGTTACTAAGGTAGATCCAAATTTGTCAATGCCCCCCTTCTGTTTTCTTCATTGCTCGTCCTAACTTAATTACTCATACACTGATTAATACTTAAGAACCCTAATTAAATTTCAGCCTTTACATATATATGTTAGGTTTGGTGCATATATTTTTGGTATAATTGAATGGTGTATGTCTTTTTCAGCATATTTTTGCATTGATTATAGTACCTTTGGAAGGTGTCTCTGACCAACTTAACCAACCGTAGCCTTTGCAAGGCATTAGAAGCAAAGAGATTGCGATGATTCAGTTGGAAGAGTGTCCTTCAAGCCAGTCGAGAATGGCCTTTGTAGGGGACAAAGACACAGAAGTTCGTAGGAAATGTGGAAGTAGAAGCTAAGTGGGTGGCCTCGAACTTGTTTTTAACGTTTTATGGAGGTATTGGTTGGAAACCCATTGCAGCAAGCAAATCAGTTGTTTAGCTGACACTGAAATAAAGGATGATATTATAATCAAACTATAAAGTTCATCTTACATCACTGGTCCCTTAATTCTATTCTCGTCGACAAGATCCTGTCTCAGAGATCAATGTCTTTGTGTGTATGATTCGTTTACTAAAATTGCAAGCTTAAAGACAACGAGCTAGGTTTGCGACACATGAACAAGAAACTGAGAAGAAAAATGTGTTAAAGAACAAAAAAATTGTCTCTCTAACTAACTCCTTTGTTCTTCATATAGACGTCGACACTTAATAATTAAATCGAATAGATTTTAGGTTTGAAAATGAATGGCTTATCTGTGAAGCAACATGGTTCACCAGTTGACAGACACATATATGGAAAATTTATTTTTAATTTTTATATTTTCCATCAAATATAATCAATGCTTTTTGTTGATCTCTAAACTTTAAAATAAAAAAAATAAAAAACATGTTTTTTAAAGGTTGAAAAAGTTTCTTTAATAAATTATTAAATTAAATTCTGGATTCTAGTCAGTGTCATGAACTTATATTTTTCCCAATTAAACTAAATTAAAAATGGGCCTGTTTTGAATTTAAATAAGGAACCAATTACATTAAGCCACTGCTCCAAAATCATAGGTAAATGCGTATCATTGTAGAAGCATCGTGAGATTTGGGTGATTCAAATGTATATTTGATTTTGCAGATTTAGCCAAGTTTCAAAACACTAGTGTGTACTAAGCGATAACCTTTTACTTTGTATTGGGTTTAAAATGGAAGATGCCGCCATGACCAAGAAAATGTGCATCAGAACAAGGTGCATGGGGACAAATCTCCAACAAACGCCATTGAAGGTTTCTCAACCGTGCAAAGAATGTTTTAAGGGTTAAAAAAAAAAAAAAAATTGGGGTGGACTTGGGTGTCTGCTGCAGCAGATTCTCCTTCACGTCTCCAACTGCACCACCCTCTGAGTCAAAGGAGTCACATCCTTTGTGTCCTTTTCAGGCATTCAGCTATTACTGGTACCTTTGATTTGTCCGGACTTTTTAACCTCCAGGCTTTCACTCATATACTTTATATATCCATAATCTATCCATGTAGCTATAACTATTTTCAACAACTTCCGTAGATTTTTTTGTTTACCTGTTTAGATATTCGGATAAATTATGAATCATGTGCCTATATTTTACGTCTCCATTTGACCTAGATACACATGCATATGTGGTTTGGTGTACCTTTGAGTGTCTGCTCAATGTTGATGATTACATTATAATTATAATAAAGAGGATTAAACTAATCAAGAAATTAATATCGATCTTATATATTTCATAGTACTTCTCTATTAGAAATAGTTTTTTTTTTTAATTTAATCCAGTTAGTTTTGATACAATTGTGAAGCTTTAATTTTCTGTAAGAACGATTATTGTCTTGAAGAAAGGAGAATACTTAATGTAGACTAATAATACTTAACCTAGCCAAATTTAAAAATAAAAACAAATTCAATTATCGAATAGAAAATAAACTGTTCAGTGACCAAATTAAAAATTGCCAATAAAATATACAAACTTGTCTATTATGAAATATATAAGTAAAAAACTTAAAAGGAAAAATTAATTTTGAATTGTAGATAAGTTAGATTTTTCAATTCAATGTTAATTTTATTAAATGCTATACGATTAGAAATCTCCATAATATTGTATTGTGGGAAAGTAGTTGGCCCCCAAGGATTTTATTTTATTTTTCTTAATTAGGATTATTGCGAGTGTATCTTGTCCTCATAAATTTATTTATATGGTTTTATCCTCAACCTATATGTGAACTCAATCCTCAACCTAAATAAGTTGAACAAGGGTTGTCCTAATAAATATATGGCCGCACATATTATGTGTAGTGCTGATTAACACGAGAACAACTTATACGATTTTATATGAACGTAAAATATTATTTATTAGTTAATTAATAAATTAAATATCTTAAAAAATAAAGAGTAAAATAGAAATCATCCACATAATAACTTTGTGGGGGGTTATTTATATAGTATTTTGGTTACTATATAAATATATATAAAGTTGAAAACATCTTTTATTGTGAAAAAGAAAATTATAAATATAAATCATTAAATTTGATTTAAACTATATAATAATGTTGAGAAAAAGAGAGCGCACACCTCCTGTATTTATTAGGGGAAGGAGGATTCAATCATCAATTTGAAAAAAACGATAAGTTATATAAAATAAAATAACTTTTTAATGTCTGCGTATAGAACTAGTCGTAGGCATACATATTATGTAGGGTATACAGAGTTGGATTTATAGTAATATATATTATTGGGAGATTTTTATTTCTTTTTCATGGTATTGTTGTTGAGTTAATGATTTGTTTAAGGGGCATGAAATCCAAGAAGAGAGGACGTGAGTCTATGGGTGCCATGCAAACGATGACGAAAGAGGGAGCAGCCTCCTCTTTGCGTGCATGGGAGGGGTTCCTCCGACAACCATTCATTGGCCACGTGTTACGTAATCTAATTTGGAACCTAGTCTTTTTAGGAACACTTTATTGCCATATTAATAATCACTTAATTTAAACTAAAACAACTTTACTTTATAATTACCAAACTGTCCTCATTGCTTGGTTTCAATATCATATTTTATTCAATTTCGAAAATATGAATTGTTCAAGTGATTAACAGGAAAAAAATATTTTTTACACCATAGCATCTGAAGAAATTGATCGAGTTCTTTAGCATGTCTAAACGTATGCGTAAAGTGAAGTTTGAAAAATAGTATATTGTTACTAATTAATAACATCATTAGATTAGTTAATACATCATTTAATTAATTCAAATACAAAAAGTACCACCACTTGGAAAGGACTACTTACAAGAGAAAATAGCATATATACTCTAAAAGTGTAAATAATTATCATCATTTAATCATTATTATATCATAAATTTCTTAAATTTTATAATAACTATAATAAAAGCTATATTGATAATAATTTTGTTTGATTAGCAATATAAATTTTCATATAATGATATTGCATATGAACACATTAAAAATGGCCACCATATTAATTAGCTTGAGGGGTAAAGTTGTAAAGATTGTGAAATGTTATTTAATATTAGATATAATTAAGGAGGAGAAGGAAGCAATAAGAATATAATGGTTATATAAGTAGTGTGCACCAGCCCCAGTTTAATTTGGTTGTAACGAGGAGTAAAGGATAATAACAGTTTCTGATCAATCTGAGTATAGCACAGAATATGGGAAGATCTCCATGCTGCGACGAGAATGGCCTTAAGAAAGGTCCCTGGACTCCCGAAGAAGATCAAAAGCTGGTTCAGCACATTGAGAAACATGGCCATGGAAGTTGGAGAGCTCTCCCTAAGCTAGCCGGTTCGTAAATTTCTAGCTTTATGGCTCAAACCAGTTCTTTTCTCTCATTTTAATGTCAGTTTCCTCATTCATTTTTCTTTCTTGTTGCAGGTCTGAACAGATGTGGAAAAAGTTGTAGGCTAAGGTGGACTAACTATTTAAGGCCTGATATCAAGAGGGGAAAGTTTTCTCAAGAAGAGGAGCAAACAATTCTTCATCTCCATTCTATTCTTGGAAACAAGTACGTTTCCTTGCCACAGTTTTTTTTTTCTTCCTCCAGTTTTCCATGCAAATTTAACCTACTCAGGCCTATCTCCTCGTTATCTGTGCTGTTATGACTTTCTCCTTTTGATTTTTTGGTTCATAATTTTTTGTATTTTATCAGATGGTCAGCAATTGCGACCCACCTTCCTGGCAGGACGGATAATGAGATAAAGAATTTCTGGAATACTCATTTAAAGAAAAAGTTGATTCAGATGGGTTTTGATCCAATGACTCACCAACCCAGAACTGACCTTGTTTCCAGCTTGCCCTATCTGCTAGCTTTGGCCAACATGACAGACCTCATGGATCATCAGACCTTGGATGAACATGCTATGATGTTGCAAGCAGAGGCAGTCCAGCTGGCAAAGCTTCAATACCTTCATTATCTAATCCAATCCTCAAACTCCTTAAGCCCCAACCACTACGACCAAAATGCCACCACAAACAACATGGAACCTCTCACTTTGTTAAACTCAATCTCCAATGTGAAAGAGAATCCGGTGATGTTGCAACCAGATGCTCCTGCCTCATTTTCACATGGCATTGCTAGTTCTCAACCACTCCACCACCCAAACGTGCTACCTCACCTTATAGACCCACAAGTCTCTTTCAGTTCTCAATCATGTTTGAATAGTGAGATGGGTCAAGGTACTAACTTTGCAATGGTAAGTCAAGGGGATCACACGGTTGATCATGACTCTTCCTGGATTATTCCCTCTATTCCTCCCAATGCAATAGCTACATCAGCTAACAATCCCGGAGATGCCAGCAGCAGCACTTCTAGCTATGGAGGAGGACCCCAATCTTATTGGCCTGAACTATTTTTCGAGGACCCCATCATGCATGACCTATCTTAGTATTTATTTTCGAAGAGGTTCAATTATTGTGTGTTATGCCGTGTTTGCTTCTTGTAACTTAATTAGACCATATATATATATATATATATATGCTCTAGTATATATACGTGCATATACATATGTATGCCCATTTACATACATTCGTATTTATATATCAATACATGTGTTTGTACATAACTCCGGGACAGTTTCATCGAACTAGTTTGGTTGTCGGTATGACAGCATCGTTTTTAACAGTTATATTTTCTTTGCTCAAACAAAATTTGGCATTTACTGGTGTTTTTTTTTATTTACTTTTTGTTTCATTTGTTATGTGTATATGGAATGGAACTGTTTGGTTTATGTTATGTGTAAGTTTTTCTTCAAGAAAATAGGGTAGGAAGAACATGAAACGCGAAGATCCTGAGTTGACAATAAGCTTACTTGCAGAAAAGAACCATGAATTTGGTCTATGATTTATGTATATAGTCCACTTTGAATAACTACACATGACACACCAAGCACTTTTACCGGATTTCTGCTTCGTGAAGTCCACCATCAAGGAATGGTACGTGGGAGAGAAACGTGTGTAAAATGAATAAACTTCTAGAAAATTAGTTTCCTAAAAACTGAATAATACAGTTTAAGAGCTACGTATACGCTGATTACTTTCTTCTCAACTTTATCACTACCCAGGGCTTAGAGCAAAAAGCTAATTTTTTTTTTTTCTAATGAATTAAAAACATGTTGCGAATTAGGAATGGGATGTTATACAAAGCCATCCCTCAGTCTAAGGTACAAGATAAAGAGTACCAGAAAATGTGTTGGTCCTAAAGAGTACCAGAAAACAAAAAACCTTGAGCAGATCTACAACGATGATCTAAACACTGAAATATTATTTTGTGAACCCTATAAGTTTCCACAGAGCAAGTGGGAGGTTTTGTTTGAAGTTTAATGAGTAAATTAATGATGGCTTATCTAAGAGACATTAGGAAGTGTTTGAAATATGCAGCAAAATCCTAAACCACGATAGAGGAAAATGGCTGCTTATAAGTTAAAACAAGTCCTGTATTTCCATCGTGAGTAGTTAGATTTGATTCCTTTTCCATTAAGAAGTTGACTGGTAAGGCTTGAGGAACAGAAATAAAAAAATATAGCTAAGTTTACAAAGTCTTCGCAATGAAACTGATGTACAACACATGTCAATGCAGCACTAGTGGCATTGTGATTAATCTAATGGTACCTTTTTGGAGTATGCCTTGTCAAAGGCACTTGAATAATTCGATTGGTTGAGGTCAAGTTTGGCATGATTGTCAAAGTAAGAAAGAAAATCACAATGTGGTTAGGTTTGTTCTCCTCCATACTCTCCTAATTTTTAAGTGTAGGGAAAATTTTCACCACCTAATCCTACCCCATGCGTTGTGTGTCACTTAAAGATTCTTATGTCATTGCAATTATGTTAATTTAAATAAGATTTTTAACGTCTAAACTAAGCATGCTGTTTGATTGATGGGGATAATGCATATACAAACATAGGCAATTATTGCATACTAAAATACTGGTAAGGCCTGGGAAGCTATGTCTGTCTTGCGAGTGGCAACATCAATCAAGAAAATGATGTCATCAAGGTAGTTGGAACAATCATATTCATAATAACCACATTAATTCTCGTAGTTATGTACTACTATTGTACATTTATACTGACATACAAGTGTGTAAATTGAGTCATTGGCCTTCATAGGAATCTGTCATGAAAATTTCGAAAACTGTTTCTCTTGGAAGTGAACATAGAATACTCGTTTGAATACTTCTTCTGAATCAGAATATATAAAATAAAATTTGATTTCTTCAAGTTATGAACATTTTAATTTCTTCGGTATAGAGGATAAATATATAAGAAAAGATATTTACAGATACGTTAGTTGGTTCGTATAGTTAAACTAGTTTTTAACTCTCAAGTATAGTACCAACTCTTCTCAATATATTTACTTCAAAAAACCCAACATATTTTTAAATTACTTTTCACATAATCAATTGACAAATGGCGTGTTTTTTTATTAATTATTTACTGGTCTGCTTCGAAACAAATCGTGCCATGCTTTTTTCTTTTTGTTGTTATTAATCTATTTTGCACGATTTGATTTTGTCACAAAATCGATATATTCCGTGTTATATTCTGAACGTTCTTGCGTTTTTGCGTAATAGTATTGAGAGTCACTTTTTGACAATTCTAAACCTTAATCCTTACAAGAGAGGGAAAAAAACAAATTCTGAGTATTTCAATCCCTTTTACAAGGAGGGTTTCGAAAGAAAACCTGTGCTATGATATAAAGATTTAAAGGGTCTTAAAGAAGCACCAAATACAATAAAATATAAGAGCTATTAAGTAAAATCCAAAAGCATAATAAATACAAAAGTGAACATATCCTTCATTGATGTTTGAATGATGCACAAGAATAGCTCATTTCATAGGGAAATGTAAATTATTTCTACCTTGCATTATCTTCATTTCTTTTTATCTAAATTTTTAAATCAAGAACGCAAAATAACTGTCCTCTTTCCTATATTAAAAAACAAACAAAATAACAATAATATAAATCAAGAACATAAAATTAGGTAACTTACCCAAAAAAAAAAAATTAAATGTTCCATAAAATATGAAAAGAAAGAAGTAGAAATTTGAATGACCCAGCCACTCAAAGTCTAATGTTATTTATTATATAAATGAGAACTAGTATTTGGAGAATAACTGTTAAAAATATTTAAAAAGGCTACGCTAATAAAAGGATTAATAAAGATTGTGATGGCTTCTCGTGTTTACTAGATTTATTAAGTTGAAAATGATGATTAGTATAAGATGGTAAGCAAAGTCTTAGGTGGAGAATGGATAAAACAATTCATCCACACCGATATATGTAGATAAAATCTGTCAAAAGATTCATCTTAGTTTAAACGTACCTACCACCCATGGATGCATGATTTTTTAACAAGTACAAGGCAGGTTTTATATTTCCCTTTTATGTAAACATCGCATAGAATAGAAAATCATCAAATTTCTACCAACTTTATTGTTATTTGGAGAAGTAGATGAAGAATTTTACTTATATCTTTTATCGGTAAAGAAACACTATAAGAAAATTATTAATATGAAACTAATTTCAATGACAAAAAATAGTTAGTCACTGTAACTACTAATTTAGATACCAATTTATAGAATAAAAAATTATTGGTTACTAAAATAGTCACTATTATAAATAAAAACTTATAATTGGTCACTAATTAATTAGGAACCAATTTAGAAACTAAGTCATTTTGGTAGCTAAAACCTAAATAGCTAATTTTTAATGACCAATTTTTTACTTTAGTAATTACAGTCAATTACAGTCATGATAGCTAATTTTAAAGACCAATTTAATGATTAATTATAATTTTTTATTCATAATAATAACTATTTTAGTAATCGATAATTTTTAGTCTTGTAAATTAGTATCTAAATCGGTTACTATAGCTACTAAGTTACTAATCATTATTGATCACTCTATTTAAAAGTTGTCTTGTACTGAAAATATATTTATATATTAAAATATTTGAAGTGTTTTAATGAACTTACAAAATATTTATACAAGGAGTATACTGTTGCACGTTAATACAAAAATAAGTTATTTGACTATCAAATTTATCAAATTAACTATCAAAATAAATCAGTCGTAATTTATAACCAAAATAACCATTTAATGTTAATTGTTGCACTGTTTATACTGTTGAATTACTCAATTTTTTGTTACCGAATTAGTGACTTAAAATTAGCAGTACTTTTTTGTTATTAAATTGTCTCTTATATTTAGGTAACCAAACGCTCAGTGACAAAATAAAATATTGGTTGCTAATTGTTTTGTTACTAGATTTTTATTACCATATAATTTAGGTTGAAAAATATATTAATGATCAATTTTAATTGTTTAGTGACCAAAAAGTATATTAGGGATCGCTAAATAATTTCTTTTTCTTCATGCTCCTATACTATGCACAAAAATAACTCATTAAAAGAAGAGAATATATAGAAAGATTTTCTATTTGCATGAGTGGTTATTATGAGTATTATTTAAGCTTGTTTTGATATTGATGGAAGTTTTTTGCATTGATTGAATATGTAAGTATGATTATGGATAAGAATAATATTTGATGTTTTAAATTCAGTATGAGATAAGGATATGTTTGTACATACCCATCTCATCTCCATCTTCATCTCTTTTTCAGTATTCACTTTATTCTCGTACTCATCTCATTTTAAATGACTAAATACTTTTAAATTTTTTCTAAAAAAATCGTATTAACTTTTCATTAGTCATTAGTTTATAACTTATTTCTAAGACACATTTACTCTAGATAATTATTTAACATTTTCTCCAATTTTTATTTTATATTTATATAATTTATTTCTTTAGAGAGAAAAAAACTGTATATTTTTATATTAAATTCGTAATAACATGAATGGAAATAATATATATATAAAATAGATACGAATATAGTCATTTTTTAACATGAATGGAAATTATATATATATATATATAAAATACCGATTGAAGATAAGATAGTCAAAACACTTATCCTACTTCAGTGTAATCTCTAAGTCGAACCTCAACCTTTTTAACAAAAGAGTATTGCTTTGGAATTTCTTACCTGCAAATTTGACCATAATCTTCCAAGATGGAGGATTTATGCCATGCCCGTTATATATTTATTAATTCAAGAGAATAATAATTTATCTGCATAATTTAAAATATTTAAAAAAAAATACATATTTGAACGAGAAAATTGAAAAAAAAATCAAATTGAAGAATTTTAATAAAGTATTTTAAATAAAAAAATCGTAGAATTTGAAATTTCCACAAATGAAGAAAATTGAAATTCTTCAAATTGATGGAATTGCTCATTGATTAGAACAAAAATGTCCACAAATCCAAAAAATCAACTTATATCGACCTTCACTTCGAATTGAAGGTCGAATCGAGTTGGATTGAGTCTAGTTTTACCCAAGTTGAGCCAAGTCCTAGGTTTAACCAAGTTGGCTCAGACCCTAAGTCAAAATGTGTCGACTCGGACCACGGTCGATATGAGTCGGTTTGAGCGAAAATTGATTTGAATCGAGTCAACTCAAGCCAAATCAATTTGAATTGATTGAAATCGAATCGGTTCAAATCGGTCAAGGTCGAATCAGTTTGAATAAGCCCAAATGAATCAAATGTGGTCGAATAAGCTCGAATCGACTTGAACCAAAAATCGAGACGAGTATTTCCAAATTAAAAATCAAACTAAGTTAAGTTAAACTTAGTGATAAATTTGAGTTGACAAAATATAAATTAAATTATTTTTTTTCAAACTAGAAAATTGAGATTTAAGATATTTTAATTATTCTGTCAAAACATCTCATAAATAAAAGAAAATTAAATTACAAATAATTCAATTATTAAATATTTGATTTATTGTAATCGTTGAAATCCTTAATAAAAAATACCTAATCCAAATACAAGTTAAGAGTTTCAATGAATACTTGTCAGATTTGTGATAATCCAACCTTAAAATAACTAATGGTGCCTCCAATGTGTAAATAGGAGAGCTGAAGATTGGGATAAAAAGGGGAAAAAAAGGAAAAGGGATAAACTACAAATGACACGATTTGCTTTATGTTTTATAAATATTTTTTTATTTATATATATATATATATATATATATATATATATATATATATATATATAACTTCATTTCAATAAGCGAGGTTAAACTGACATTATTCGAATTTTTTTTTTCACCAAACCCACACAATCTTTACAATATTTTACTTAATTTATATTTTTAAATTAAACTTTATGTTAGTTTGACTGACCATATTATTTAGTTATTAAATAAAAAATATAATGTTACTGTTGATGTTCCCACCATCGACGCTATTCATGAATTTATTATTATTATTATTATTATTATTATTTTAACAATTGTTAAAATCAATTTTGAACGTGTTTACCCGACTAAATATTTTGCAATTAATTCAGCGTTATATTAGAATCAGCTTGACTAACTCCAATAATATTTCCTTTATTTCCTTCATAACCGATACAATTTTACGGTATAGTATAGCCACTGTGAATATTCTTTTAAGTGGTGGTAAATCTAGTTCATTCCTTTCTAAAAAATTCCAAAAGACAACGCATCACTTGTCGGTGAATTCATCGTAAACATTCTTATCTTCGTGTTCATTCCCTTACAAAAGAAGTTATAAAAAATAACTGAAACCACTTGTCAGTGTCTTTCCCTTATGAAAAATTCCAACATATATGTATTCTCATTTTTTTACCTAATTACAATACACATTGTCGTTGCTTTGCAATCTCGTTGCGTTCACTATAATTGTGGTCCTGGTTGGCACATCTTAACATCTGTAGCCATGTGACTGGGTTTTTTGAGATATGAAACACACAAACTCGTTCTGAGTACATTGCCCAGAACAATGAGGTTAACTAGCTCATATATATTCACAACATGAAGTTTTTTTTTACATAGTTAATTAATATGACAAAAGTAAGTAAAAAATAAATAAAAGTATTATAATGAAGTTTTGAAAATAAAACAACCTTAGGAGGGTCAAAGTTTGTTAAGGAGAAAGTAATCTGACATAAAGTTTTTGATTTGAGTCCCATGATAAAAAATAATGCGATTATTTTTTTGATGGGAATGGAAAGGAAAAACCCTTTGGAGAGCTGAAAGAGGCATTGTAGTACAAAACACGTACAGTTTTTGATGTTACCATGCAAGTACTGAAACTCATAGACTCATGTAAGAAGACGCGACATTCTCTCACCACTCTATCTTTATCTCCAATAATTCATCTTTAGAAATTGCGTGTCTGCAGGGAAAGGGATTGGGTTTTTATTCTTCCTTTTTTTGTTTTAGTGCCCACGAAACACATGCTCCATAGTTTCATAGTAGACCTTGCCGTGGGAAGGGCCACATCACATGCATGTGCGTCACTGTTAATTATCTCGTACGAAACAATTTCTATTTATTTATTTATTTATGATTCTTAATTCTATATTTTATCTTAATTATATTATCATCCATTAAATTTGTATCATATATTATATATATTATTATAACACGTTTTCTATCTATTTCTATCCCATCATTCACTTTATCTTATGCTTTTTTTTTTTCATTGCCTCCTCACATGTTGATACAAATTTTGTATAAACTTATTATAAAAGTAGATTCTCTTTCAGTCGAATCTCAAGAGATGGTTGAAATGGTTCTCGTATTAATTTTGTATATATACGGTAACCAATGATAATAAATAAAACAAACTATCATTAACACAATGATCAAATTCAAAATTATACTATAATTTTTGTATGCTAATTTTTTTTTCCGATGAAGATTGATGTATAAAGCCTTAAACATTTCAATAATAGTGATACTTCATGGTTTATTATTATTTAAACACATCAAAAGAAGTGCATAAAAGTAAAGTGAAAAAAATAGGTGGAAACTACGATCAAATCAAACAAACTTAAAACAAAGCATAATACTTCTATTTAAAAAAAAAAAACACACAATTAATAACTTAAAGGAAAGCATACTACTTTTATTTTTGAGAAAATCACAATTAATCAAGTTTAGAATATAAGTTTCATCAATATTATAATTAGTTAGTAAGTTCACATTAAATATTATTCTTTTAAAAAAAATAATAAAAAAGTGCGATATACGAGTTATTAATTCATATGAAAGATACATCATCTCATATTCAAAATCTTAAAAAAATAAATTTATAAAATATTTATTTTAAATTGTTGAATTTTTTATTTTTACTTAACGTTGAACTCAAACTCACATTAAAAGTAGTAAAAAAATAAGAAACTTCCCTAAAAATGATAAGCTTGTTTACATACACTGATCATAAAAATTGTTTGTCCTTCAAATATGTATTTATTATCACACCTAAGTGCATTCCTCATATATCTTTCAACATATACTATATGTATCATCAATATGTTGTAACAAGACTGAAAGAGTAAGATTAACAACAATCAGATACTAATGAAAAATATTACGAAATTAGTTAAATGACACTCTATAAGTGAAACAAAACTTTATTTTTCAAAACTAACTTATAAGATATATAATATTTATACTTACTAATATATTATATTTTAATTATATTTCTAGTTAATATAAATATGGAAATTGTATAATATTATAATCTGAGATGAGGAAATTAAGTAGTTGTAGAAGATCCATAATGAGTGCAGAATATAGAGGTAAAAGGGTGGAATTAAGCCTCGTTAATAAATTTATCTTTACAGATGGAGAGTTTGGACTTTGTATAACAGTTGTGTCTAACATGAAGAGATATGTGTGAGGTGATTGCATGCTCTGCATCTTCAACTTCATCATTGTTCCAATTGGTTTCCTTCTTAGATAACAAATACTTTGTTTACCGCGCCGTTGTCTCTTCCTCAGGGACTCAATCTCTGCACCCTCATCAAATCACATCACATTTGCACAAACACAACACAACCATTCCACAACCACCATCGCATTATTGCTTCTTCTTACACAAACAACAACTCTTCTATTTAATCATTCCTTAACTATATATACATATATTTTAATTTTAGTTTTCTTATGGACAAGGTTAGTTATTAGTATTTATTAGTGAAAGAGTCCTCTTTCACTTTTTTATATCTTTAAATTGTTATGAGAGAGTAGAATCCATAATCTCTCTTACTATTATTTCTAACTTTTATCATTAAATCAATCTTGTAATTTTTAATATCTTTTTGTTGGATATGTTTCTCTTGTTTTGATATAGGTGTAAGAACATATTTGTAACTGTGTGACCTCTGGTTTTGATACATGATCACGTGTCATAATCATTATTATCTTTCCGTTTGCATTATTTAACGGTTGCATTATCATTATTGGTTGTGACCTCTCTGGTTTTGATATTATGATCATTAATATCAGTGAAAGATAATCCATGAGTAGTGTTGGTTTATATGTTAACATGATAGAAGATGTGACAAATATATGTAATCAGGATGGAAAAGAACTTTGATTAGAATAGAAAAATGTTGTCGTATAAAAACTTGTTGAAAGATTACTAAAATTATTTTTTTGTTTTATTCTATTTACATAATTTACAATATTTGAGACATAGAGGAGTTTTATTAGGAAAATACAAACACCAATAAGACATGAGTCTAACTATATAGGATATTGATATCACTCTCAACCTAAAATCTTAAAATAATGAGTTTGAGTCTTTATCTTTACATAATGTTCGATTTTTTTATTTTTAATTAATGTAAAATTTAGACTCATACTTGAATTCTTAACAAAATCGACTCAAACTCAAAAAGTACGATGCTAGTGATTTTTTTATTTATAAAATAGTAAAAAAAAAATCCAAATAAAGCTAATGCACAAATATTTAACCAGCTAGAGTAGTTTATTATTCACGCCTAAAAAATGAGGTACAGAATGAGTTCATATTTTTCTCCCTTTCACAACTGCACATAGGACGGAGGTCCCTCTTTGATGGGGTTTTCTTATCGACACGTTGTAGTGTAATAATATGAAGGAGAAGATGGTCACACACTGTACCCTCACCCGTTGTACATTATACACGTGATGGGTTTGACCAACATAAAATTGTAATTTCCCTTTCAGAGAAGAAGAAACAAACAACGTATTTTAATCTCATACTTCATTTTATAACTTTCCTTATAAATATCATATTTTCATCCAACATATTCTCATGAATCTTCTATCACTCTGTTAATTACAGAACTCACTTTACTAACAAAACAGAAAACTGGTAAAAAAAATTAAAAAATATTTTGGATCTGGATATTCATTAATGCACGCTTCATGGAGTAAGGGTGGCTTAGTATTAATGTTTGGAGATACATGTTATATAGTGTTTTATTACTTTGTCTCTTTTAGAGTTTCTTTGAGTGAATTTTTATAGTATGTTATATTGTATAGTTAATTGATTTTTTTTTCTTTCATATCAAACATATTCACAATACATTTCTATTATTTTTTATTTATTTTTTACTTTTTTTTTAAATATAAATAATTTTACCTTTCATTATTTTTTCCCTTATTTATTTATTTTTCTTTTCCAATCTAAACAAGATTTTAGAACAATGGAATGGACAGTGGAAAAGGTCATTTGCACATATTTTAAACCTTTTATTTTTCTTTTCTTCTATCTAATTGTAATTCTTACATTTTAACAATAGTTTCCCTTTTAATTTTGAGGGAGTTAAAAAGACAAAAAATATACCTCTCTATTCTTATTTAGTATGGATTCTGACTAGGGATGTCAAAAAAGTTTATACCCGTGGGTATCTGCAGATAAAATTCGCAACAAGTAAAAAATGAATATTGTAAATAGATATCCGCGGATAATGGGTACGAGTATTTTTAATACTCACATGTTAACGGGGCGGATACGGATATCATAGTATTTGTACCCGTAGATACTCATATCTGCTATACTCTAATTTAAATTAAAAAAATAAAAAATATATGATTAAAATATTAACATATTTATTTTGAATGAGTTATTTTTTTATCATTTAGTTTTTTAAAAAAATTCATCTCTTTGTAAACTGTCATTCAATACTATTTAAATGAGTTATTTGGACTTTGTTTAAAACTTATGAATGCTATGTATTGTATTTTATTTGAATTTACGATTAAAATATGTCGTTAAATATTTATTTATTTATTTTTTTTTGTAAATATCCGCGAGTACCCGTGGATAGTAAAAAATTATGTTGGTACCCACATAACGGATACCCGACGAATATGAATACGGGTACGGGACAGCGGGTAGGATACGAAGGAGTTACCACCCGCACTCTATCCACTCCGTTAACATCCCTAATTTTAACCAAATTTATTACCAAAATCAAATTTAACACTAATAATTTGCAAAGAAAAATTATTTAAATTTTAACACAGTGCAGAAACAACAAACAACAACACGTATTGAATACCCAAATAATATAATGAAATAAATGTAGTGGCTATTTTGCAATTAGATCAAACTTTGTAACAACAGTTGTTATTTTAACTGTTGTTATATACCATAAATTGAGAAACAATGACGATTTGCCTAAATATCGTCGTTAAAATTGTAAAAATGACAACGATTTGTTGTGAAACCATTGTTATAAGATTTTTAACAGCTAAATAACGATGATTTATTTGAAAAATCGTTGTGAAAAACATAGAAAGAAAAAGAGTAACATTAATTATATTTATGTATTTAATAAAAATGAGAGAAAGAGAATCAATTAAGAGAGAAGACGTCATGCATATCAGAACATCAGAACATGTAATGTGAAAGATAACATAAACGAATATAATTGTATCGCTATCTTGTGATATAAAGTTATTTTCAATTATCAATTATTTTCAATTACTGATAAATGATTTTTATAAAAATATTAGATTTAATTATATATAAAGATGAAAGAGAAATTTTTAAATAAATAAGCCATTGCGAATAAAGATAAAAAAGAATTAAATTCCAATGCGTTACATATTTAATTAGTTATATTATAGTAGCCATGAAATGAGAATTAGTGAGAGAATAAAAAAGAGAGGGAATATATTTAATTAACATGGTAAAAATGAAACGGATTTTAGTTAAAATATTTTACTGTTAAGCAATTTAAGTAATCGTAACGAAGAATATTTGTTTGGAAACGTGGTTTTGAAATTTAAATTGCGAAATATAAAAAGGCAGAAATAGAAAGTTGGAAGTAACAGATGTTTGTGAATGGAATCTGAGTGAAGAGGATGAGAGGCCCACCAGAAGCGGAAAAGGCCTAAACTGAATAATCGACTTATCCATTATATCTTATAACTTATATCTTTCACTTTTGTCCTCTTCTCGGGTCACTTCTTCCAAACACGCCTTAGCTTAAGACGCAAATCCCAAGTTGAGGTATCAAAATTAAAAACTAAAATGGAAGAGAAATAAAATGAAAAGAGACCCCAACTAGGAAATGGAAAATGACCTTAGAATCAGATACGACTTATCAGTGATATATTCATCAAAAAGCCCTTTCACATATATTCTAAAATCTAAACCCCAAACAAATTCAATCAACAACAATACTTAATTTAACTACCATATTTAAATACACAAAGAACATAGATTTTTTTTATATGCTAAAATATATAAAATGAACACATTTAATATAATTTAAAAGTACAATAAATAAAATATTTCAAACATATAAGCTATATTTTAAATTTATGATAAACAGTTTAATTAAAATATTATATTTAATAATTTAAAATATTTAATTTTCATTTAAAAATAAAGATGAAAATAATAAAATGAAAGAGATAAAAGAATTAATGCCTCGTCATTTATAAATGGATAAATTTGACAAACCGATTACGTTGTAGTAAAATAGTGATGAAATGGTATTAAATTTCAGTTAGCTAAAGGTATCCTTCGCTACTATGTTAGGAAATAATATTTATTGAGAAAAAACATTGTATTTAATTATGATTTTGTGGAAAAAATTGTCAGGCCAACCATAATTTAGATTGGTCTTTTATACAATGAGGAAAATCCCGTAGTAAGACACAAAATTTGATATAATATGACTTATTTAAAACAAGAGTTAAATTGAAATTAAGAAATAGAGCTCAGAAATTATTTCAACTAAACAAAAAAAAGTTAAATATAAAAGAATTTTTTTATTTTAAAACTATTATTTTTTAAAATTAATGACGTGAAAATTAATCATATATATAGACATAAATTCACTGTTTTAGAAAATAAGTTTAACTAATAAACCATTATTAAATAATACTTATATATAACTTTGGATTTCAAAATATAATGTGAGTGAAATCTATTTCGAAAACAATTGTACAGAGGAAATATTTTTCAAAGAAAATTACTATTTATTAATTTTTTACAATAATTAAGTTTAAACAGTATTAATTTAATTTATGGTTAAATAATAATAATATAAACTATTTCTAATATCACATTAAAATCAAGACATTATATATATATATATATATATATATATATATATATATATATATATCCGAGACATATATCAAATCAAGATTCACATACAACAAAATTGAACAGACAAAGAATAAAGCCCGTGAAATGCGGGTTTGACATTTTTATTGCGGGACACCATCAAACAACATTTGACAACAAATTATTTTTTAAACAATATTTGATAATAATATAATTTTCCGATGAATATCAATTTTTTTTATGCCCATTTTGGTACATATTCAATCATAATATGTTATATTTTTTAGTTAATAAAGATCATACTTCGTAGATAGTGGTTGTGACAACTAATTTTGTTAGGACTTAAGTATAATCAAATATTATTTCATAATAATAATGTTAAAGTAAAAGTATCTAGTTTGTTCAGTAGGGGTGTCAAAGTGAGTCAATATAGCTCATACGGGTTGGTTCACTACAGATTGAGTTAAAAAATGAATCAGTTCAATTTAGCTCACTTTTTGGTTAATTAGGACTTTTGCAAACGGATTCGACCAGTCACGGGTTGGTGAATTGGTTCACTTATGAATGTTTTTTTTTTTAATTTATTTTATATATTTATTGTATTACAATGAAAGTAGATTAACTCTTTAGTTTTTATAATAGTGGAATCAAAGTTTTCATCTAATTATTGAAATATTATTATAAAGATAGTAGTTAAAAATTAAAATATCAACGTATGTAATTTGACAAACAAATAAATTAAATATTCAAACTATTTAAATATATTGAACAACATTATAGTATTTCAAGGTAAATTAAAAAGATTAAAGTTTACTTGTGTATATGAATAGGGAGTAAGAAATTTTTACAGGAGGAGAGAGAAAGAAAGGAGAGGAAGTTAGGAAAAATGTTGAGTCAAGATACATTTGTATTCTTTTCCATTTTATTTAGTTATTTTATAACTATAATCATTAACTATCTCTAATCTCACTTTGTATATTTATTCACACGATTTATTTATATATTTACATTTAGTTAGGTGTTTTTAACTTCATTTTAATTGTTTATATTTATTTTTAGTTACACACATACCTTATTTATTTAATTATATTTGTCTTAAGTTATGTATTAATGATTGGTGACAGAGTTGTTGGTAGAGATTTCTGAGAGATTCATATAGAAACGCTTTTTTAACGTTTAAGTCGGTAAAAGTTTATAGAAGATATTAAGATAGGAGATAGTGATGAGCAAAATATCTAAGTGAATACTCCTTGCATAATTATCCTATAAATTTATAGGTTTTTTTGGGTATGTGGGTAATAGGGCGAAAAATAAGTTTTGTTAAAGTGTATTTATTTAATATATTGGCACATCTTAGCTATTCGGATGACTTAATGTTATATACATTCAATTTCAAGTATCTTGGGTCAGTAGGTACATAAATTCCTCAAGTTCAAAAGCCATAGGATTGAGTTAATGGATGAATAAGTTTTATCATTTGTCAAGTTTTGATATAAGTGGTTAATTTCAAGTTTGTATTTTCACAACCATTATTTTGAAGGTCAAAGCTTTATGCAACCTACATTGATGTTTTGCTACCCCATTATGGAAACAAGTTTATTTAATTATCATATTTTTTTTATGACATGTGTTGCATTGGTGTTATTTTCGATGCATGTTAACAAGGATTTTTCTTGTTTATCGGAACGTTATGTCATTGGATGATGACGAACCTTACAATGTTATTTTAACATACTTAAGATCAAAACATTGTCATAGTATGTGAGGATGAAAACAAGGTTCTAAACACAAATTGTGGCTATCTAAGATATTTGAAACGTTATTTCCCTTAACCTTCAATCGGGGTAATGAAAAGATTTCAGGGTTGAATCTTTGTTTCCTCCGACCTTGACTAGGGAGCTTGTTTTGATACACCCAATTTTACATCACTTAGAAATTGAGGTGAAAATCAATTTAAATACATATTTCTCCTTCAATTCTCTTAGACAAGTTTTTCAAGAATAAAATTATGTTAAAACTCCAACGTAAATAATATTGTTTCGGTACACCCAATAAGTCTCACATCACTTAGAATTCGAGGTCAAGCGTAGTTTAAATACTCATACCTCTCTCCATCCTTTGAGACGTCTTTTAAAGACAAAACCGTGACGGAACTCTACGCTACTCCAAAGTGGACAATATCTCAGAAACACGATGATTATTCCTAACAATGACTGCTAGACGAACTTGGGTCGGAATCGGAACAAATACCTTTTGGATACAACAATTTACATGTATAGGAACAATTTTAATAAATGAAACAAGTAATTTAAATTATTATTAAAAAATATAATTGTTGATAATGATATTATGTTTTTTAATGCAGATCGTGATATTACGTAACAATAAAAACATATATTTTCTAATATCAACTACTTTTTCATTAATGATTATTATTAGTTATTTTATTATTTACTTTTAATAGAATATTTCATATCGATTTGATAATAGTACGATTCGCGTTCAAACGCAAGAATCATGAAGGTGGTTTATTAATGGCAATTTAAATTTTTATTATGATTTTGTATCACAGTGATTCTGATATTGAAAAAGTTTCTGTTGTTGTAGTAATCCTTCTTCCTTTTTAAGTAACAAGTGATGCAAAGCGTCTTTATATGGATGTTTAGCAATTTAAGAGAAGAGTTGATAGGAGAAACTTCCAAATTCCAAGAACTTTTACATAACATTTATGCATACTCACTCTTGAATATCACTAAAAACTCGACTATGTAGCTTATTAAATGTGAAATCCTATATTTTTCCATTTGATTAATCCAAAAGCTTAATAAATTGAATTAACCTATTAAAGAATTATTAATTTTCAACATCATTTAATTTTTCAACTTTCAGCTAATTTCGAATTTTCAAGGAGTTGAGTTTTTGCCAAGCATAGTCTAAAGAAAAAAAAAATATTAAAAGGTTAAAGAAATATTTGATTGCAACTAATAAATATATTAATAAATGTTTTTCAGATATCCGCCTAAAGCTTTAGAACGTAAGGCAAGTTTTACTGTTTTAAAAAATATTTAACAATTTTATGTTGACAAAAATTACAAAAACTTATCCAAATAGAACCACTGAAAAATGCTTTGATTTAATTCAAATTTTACATTAAATTTGAACTAAACCGAATCGCATTATGTTTTCAGGTAGATGACTCTTTTACGAAAAATTAAACCAAATCATTCACAATCCTCCTCCCTGAATATTAATAAAAAAAAAATGGTAAAAATATTTAATGTCATAAGTAGGTCTTTGATTAGGTTTAGACTCTCTACCGAATATAAACTAAAATAATAATTGAGTAAAAGATTTTTAATGTCATGATATTTGCAATAAATTGCAATGTTCCCCATTAGCTTTCAAATTAAATACAGCAGGTCATTAATTTAAGCAACGTGTGGCAAATGGTAATCCTAACTGAAAATGAAACTAAATTTGAGTGTGTGCGTTGAAGGTGAGGGATTTGTGTGAAAAGTACAAGAGAGGAGAGACGTGGGAGATGCATTTGTTTTATTTATCGCAGAGTGAGTGCATAGGATAAGACTAAGAACAGAGAAAAAAAGAAAAAAAGAAAAAAAATCTACAGAACAAAAACTTGTGGCTGCAATTTCTCTATCAATTCATTATATCTTTCCCCATCACAGTTAATTAATCCTATTCACTTCCTCTTCCTTCCAACATATCCCTCTCACTCTGTCCATTCTGTCAAACCCTTTCGGCTTTTTCGTACAACTAGCCACTGAAAGCAACAAAATACGAATTTGTTGCAAAAACATATTATTATCACAGTAAATGCAAGTGCCCAAACTTTAAAAGTCATCAACTCAATAATCACACGTTTCCTTTACCTATTTATGGCTTAAAATCTCCCATTAAACAGGTTTGACAGAAAAGCGAGGACAAGAAGGAGAGAGAAGTTTAAGAAAAAAAGATAAGACTGGATTAACATATTGTGTTTGGTTTTCTTCAGCACCGAGGAGACAGAAAGTAAAGACAAGTTATTAGATTAGATGAGATGGTTAAAACTTGTTGAAGAGGAGGAGTGTGTGAAAGCAGTTTAAGGAAAGGTTGTAGAGATGAGAGGTGGTGGATGCAGCATAGTTTGGTTCAGAAGAGATCTGAGGGTGGAAGACAACCCTGCACTGGCGGCCGGAGTAAGAGCCGGAGCTGTGGTTGCAGTTTTCATCTGGGCACCGGAAGAAGAAGGCCAATACTACCCCGGCAGAGTCTCCAGGTGGTGGCTCAAACAAAGCTTGGTTCATCTTGATTCTTCTCTCAGGAATCTTGGCACTCGTCTCATCACTAAGCGATCCACTGATACTGTTTCTTCTCTCCTTGACCTTGTTAAATCCACTGGAGCTACTCAACTCTTTTTTAATCATTTATACGGTCAGTTTCCTCTTCTTGGATCATTTTTACTTTTTGTTTTACTTCAAATAGAATGAATGTCCAGATTCCGGGGAGTTTGCTATAGTCATTTTGGATTGTGGAAACCTAGATTACATGAATTAGGATAAATTCTTTATCCGATAGCAATGTACGGAACAGGACATCACCGTTTTTTCGACTGATTTGTTTGACCCACTTACATGGATGTCTGTGATTAGTCATCCGTACAGATTAGTTTGTCATCTTTTTGGATTTTGTTTGTCTCATGACAATCTAAAAAATACGATACAGGTAAATGGGTCAATTCTAGTTCCTTTGGTGTTTGTGAAATGTTTGTGTTTTGATGTGTTGCAGATCCCCTGTCGCTTGTAAGGGATCACCGAGCCAAAGAGGTTCTGAATTCTCAGGGCATAACAGTACGTTCCTTCAACGCGGATTTACTGTATGAACCGTGGGATGTGAATGATGTCCATGCTCGACCCTTCACAACTTTTGCTGCTTTTTGGGACAGATGTCTTACCATGCCTTATGACCCAGACTCACCTCTTCTTCCTCCTAAAAGGATAATTCCAGGTCTACTCTGTTCATTCACATTTCTTTTAATGTTCAATCGCTGCTCCATCTTCATTACTCAACATTATCTAAATGAGACAAGAAACACAACTATGCTCTCTTTACTTTCCCTTCTGTATAGATGACACCATTAATGTAACTTCTTCATGCGTTTGAGTGAATTGTAGACGCCTCCAAGATTGACAAAAAGTCTTAAACTAAACTTTTGAGACTATTGGCTCTAGGATCTTTAGTAGTGAGTGCTACTAGGAAAGTCATTTCCTTACTTAAATTAGTAAAATACATTCCAATCTTCTAAAAAGTGAGAATAGAAAAATTTTAACTACGTTCCTATTGGGTTTTTTTTATCAAGTTCAAAAATATCAAGAGCACTCATTTCACATTCTTTTAATTCTAATTTAATTATATATTTATATTTAATAAACCATGTTTATTAATCACGTTTTAATTTACACAATATAGAAATTAGAAGGTAATAAATAACTATAAAATTATGAAAAGTTAAAAAAAAAAAACTTATATTTTGTGGTTCAACTTATAATTTAATTTTGCTTCTTATTTATTATTATCTTAATTTTAACTATTTAATTACCGAGATAATAATTTTGTATTATATGTATATACACATGGGATGGGAATTTAGATCCTAGCCTGCTTTAACAAGTTGGGTGAACATTATTTTATCCTACTCCAAGAAAGATTTTTCGTCAAAGTTAGACATGGTTTTACGGGTACCCACTATTTCAAATTTAATTTTTATACCTATCGATACTAATTTATATAAAAATTAAAATTGAATTTAGACATCTATTGGGAAAGACTTTTCTTTTAATTCACCTGATTTGAATCTTTTTCGATTAAAATTGGTGTGAGGCTTTCGTGTCCAAGCCAAAATTAGTGAATATTTTGGTAGTTGTTCCGAACTTGTTCTGAACATCTTGAGCTCCATATAATCCTGGGGCTGGTTATATTAAAGCCTATAAGTTAACAATTGCTTAACTTAAGCTACTTACAAGTTTTTGGAAAGAAACAAAATGATTTTACTCCTAGGGTAACATTGCAAGCATAAAAGAGTTAAAAGACTATTTCAAAGTTAACTTTAGTCTAAAAGGATGTAGGGAAACTTAAAAATGAGCTTCAAATGTTCAAAGTAGTGAGAAAAAACTTCAAATTGAGCTAAGAAACTTGCAAGAAAAAAAAAATCTTGATAGTTTGATAGAACTCAAAATTAGATTCACCGTGTTCTATGTATTAAAAGTGAATTTTAAATTAAGAATTGAACTTCAAACTTATAAGGTAAAATTTGTACCCACTTATATAGTATGAATTCGTCTTATTTTTAGTTGATATGATATCTCTAATACACTCATCATGTCAAGGCATATATCTCGAACATAGGGTTAAACATTAATGGTTGTTTGATAGCATTCTAATAGCAGGTGACGTGATAGAGGTGACGTGATAGATTAAACAAATAACAAATCTTGATAAGATAGACTTTAAATGACTTTGATATCATCTTAAAAAGTGGATTTTAAGCTTAGCTCAACCTTACAATATTGTTGTATTGTGATAGATTAAACAAATAACAAATCTTGATAAGATAGATTTTAAATAACTTTGATATCATCTTAAAAAGTGGATTTTAAGCTTAGCTCAACCTTACAATATTGTCGTGTATACAGAACCTTTCATCTTATGAATATATAATATATCCATAGCATTCAATTCTACCAAACAATGAGGACCAATTTTCCACCAATGATGCTATAATAAAATGTATGTGGTAGATGACGTGGACAATGGATGTTGTATTAAATTTTTTTTAGTGTCAAATAGAGTGCTTTGTAGGTAAGATTCTAAGTTCTCTTGAATGTTCCAACAATAATGAAACTCAATTCCATATCTTTTTCTTTTTTGCATTTGTAAAAATAAGGTATAAGGAAAAGAAAATTAATTTACTTAAGTTTTCCTTTTAGAAATAAAGGATGGATGTGAAAAAATAAAAAGGTACTTGTAAGTAACACTGTGTCCCTCTTGGAAATAGTTGTTTCCACCATTATAATATAGTACTTCGGCTTCACGAAAGGACGAAATAGTGTTTGCTCTAAGTTAAGCTACTATCTATTATCCACAAAAGTTTCTTACTTGTGATGCTAGGGATAACAATGGAACCCAACATGTGTTAATTCTCCTTACCCATCCTTCTAAATAAAAATCTACATGATTACATCTTTCATACTTGTGTGAGTATTCATGAAAATTTAGTAAAAGAGTAAAATACATGATGTTTCAGGTGATGTGTCGAGATGCCCAAGTGACACATTGGTGTTTGAAGATGAATCAGAGAAGGCAAGCAATGCACTTCTTGCGAGAGCATGGTCACCGGGGTGGAGCAATGCTAACAAGGCATTGACAGCATTCATAAATGGTCCACTGATAGAGTACTCAATAAATCGCAGAAAGGCTGACAGTGCCACAACCTCACTTCTCTCACCCCATTTGCATTTTGGTGAGCTGAGTGTGAAGAAGGTCTTCCATCTTGTCCGCATCAAACAACTTCTGTGGGCCAACGAAGGAAACAAGGCCAGTGAAGAGAGTGTGAACTTGTTCCTTAAATCTATTGGTCTCAGAGAATATTCGAGGTACATTAGTTTCAACCACCCCTACAGTCATGAAAGGCCTCTTCTGGGCCACCTTAAGTTCTTTCCTTGGGTTGTAAATGAGGCTTATTTTAAGGCATGGAGACAAGGCAGAACTGGTTACCCTTTGGTCGATGCAGGGATGAGGGAGTTGTGGGCCACTGGTTGGCTGCATGATCGGATACGTGTTGTAGTTTCCAGTTTCTTTGTCAAGGTTCTGCAGCTTCCTTGGAGATGGGGAATGAAATATTTCTGGGACACCCTCTTGGATGCAGATCTTGAAAGTGATGCTCTTGGTTGGCAATACATATCTGGCACACTCCCTGATGGTCGTCAATTTGACCGAATAGATCATCCACAGGTGTTGTGCTACTTTTGTGTCAAAGCTGCATAATTCATCTTTCTTCCTTCACCTTTTGGATTTATGATAATTTTGTTAACATTGGTTTTTAGTTATGTCCTGTTGTCAGCAATTTGAATACTGAAAATTGATAAATAGATGCACTCATTTCAGTTGTTGGATTTTGTAGTTTGAGGGCTATAAATTCGACCCAAATGGAGAATATGTACGACGGTGGCTTCCAGAACTTGCAAGGTTACCTACTGAGTGGATTCATCATCCTTGGAATGCACCAGAATTCGTGCTCCAAGCTTCTGGAATTGAGCTAGGAACCAACTACCCTCTTCCGATTGTGGGAATAGATGCAGCAAAAACTCGATTACAAGAGGCACTATCGGAAATGTGGCAACTAGAGGCTGCTTCAAGAGCTGCAATGGAAAACGGAACTGAGGAAGGACTTGGAGACTCCTCTGAATCAATCCCTGCTGCTTTTCCACAAGACATGCAAATGGAGGAAACTCATGAACCTGTTAGGAACAATCCCTTTCCTGTTGGTCGGCGTTACTTGGATCAGATGGTTCCAAGCATCACTTCCACCCTTCTCAGAATAGAAGAGGAAGAAACAACTTCTGATCTCCGAAACTCAGCAGAAGAGAGCAGCAGAGCTGAAGTGCCTATAAATGTAGATGCACAACAGAATGCAGGAGTTATATCGAACGAACGGATGTTGCAGAATGCTCACAGGAATACACAAGTACAAAACAATACTACAATGGAACTGAGAAACGTGGCCGAAGATTCTGGCGTAGAATCTTCAAGTGGTACAAGGAGAGAACGCGATGGAGGTATAGTTCCAGTATGGTCTCCCCCAGCTTCCAGTTACTCAGAACAATTTGTAGGAGATGAAAATGGTATTACAAGTGGTTCCTCGTACTTGCAAAGGCATCCTCGGTCTCACCAATTACTGAATTGTAGGCAGCTACCTCAGACCGGGTAAGATTTCAAAAGGCCAATGAAAGCATTGAACACTTTATGTTCAATATTTTCAGTTTAATGATTATGATCCCTTTTCATTCTTTTGTTGGCTCCTTGTTATCTTATCACAGTTAAATTTTGATGACAGGTAATTCATAATCATATTTAAAGCGACTAGACTAGAAGAAGAAAAATACACTATCACCTTTATGTTGAGATAAAGTGGGACGTTGAAGCCGCACAAACATAAATGAGTTATTTTCCTACACCCTTTACCAGCGGCTGAACTCCACTGTGTACGAGATTTCAATTCATACAGCAGTTCATCTGCAGTTTCTTTTGCTTTCTTGTACAATATTTGCAACTTGCTGTGTGGTATAGTGTTTGTGGCGAGGGAGAAAAAACCACCATAGGATCTTTGGTCTAATAATAAACTCAGATTTGTGCTTTCACTTAAGCCAGATATATTAATTATGATCCGAGTTTTAGTTACATCTTCTGTACCCTACATATTGTGCAGTCTCCAGCTTTATCTATTTGAGTACCTAAGAGTTTGCAAATTTGGTTCTTCTTTTTATGGTAAAGAATTTGGTTCTTCTGAATTGCATACAAAGTGTAAATGTAATGATTAATTAACAAAAGTCAACCACTGAGATCACTACAATTGCAACTGCGGAGCAATGTGATTTGCTGAGAAAAGTTATTTGTACTCTTAATTGCACTTTGACATAAGCTTCGCTCTTTCCATTTGCTGTGTGGCAAGTGGTCTGATGATAATCATCACGATATGAGTCGGGAGACACTTTATTTAACCAGCAATGATGACTTTAAACAGAACAAAAATGTTAATTACAGCTAAAGTCAGGAGATCTTTGCTTTATATATTTTTTTTCAATTGGTGAAGATACCATTATACTTTCACACAAAAAAGTATAAGGGAAATTCTTTACTACAGATTGCTTTATAAAGTACAACTTATAGCATATGGAACCTTTACTTTTTATTTTAATTTTAGAATTTATTGTTTTCTTGACATCTTTTAATATATTTTTTCTTTTGCATATTTCTTTTACACTTTCACCCCAATAACCAACCAAAATCAATTCCTATATGTTAACCTTCTCTCTTTCTTTCTTAATTAGCTATTTTCATTTTTAGAAGTTTTACGAAAGTAATCAAAAGGCATATTATATTACAATTTAAAATTATAAGATCCAAATATAAACTATATGTTAAAAATTAATTATATAAAATAATCATTTATCTTATATAATACATAAACTAAAATATGTTTGATTAAATTATTGTTACCAATGACGGATCTTGCTCAATAATGTTGGGGGAGCCAAAAAATATACTCAAAATTTATATTTTTAATTATTGTCATTAATACAATAAAAATTAATACATAATTTAATATAATTGTAACTACAAAACAAATCACACGTATCTAAAGTATTATTTTTTTCATATTCTTAAATTCATCAAAGAATTAAATCAAAACTAAAATTTTCAGCTATTTTTTTTAATATAAATATGAAAATCTTTCTAAAAAATTAATACGAAATTTCTCATGTAATTAGTTGAACTTTAAGAAAATGATCTTCTAATTGAACAATATGATCATTAGTATTATGCTTTAGAATATATAAAAAATTGAATTAGTTTTATTTTCATCTTCACATGTAGCTTTCCTTTTATCACTTTAAAACAATGAATCTATTATCTTATTCTTCATCAATATTTATCCCAACCTAATAATTAAAGATATTGAGAGTTCTTAAAAAAGATTAAAATCAAAAAATAAGTTATCACAATCTAATAAAAATGAGAGTTCCTAAAAAATCTATGATAATGAAGTTACAATTAAAAATTGGTTATGAGAAAACACATCGTACATTACTTTTACTGCTATATTGAGAAAAAAATAAATATAAGACTCATGAGATAAAAGATAACGCTAACTATTAAACAAATATTTCAAGATCAAGTAAGACATGAGAATTACCTTTTTTCTTCAATAGTGAAAGAGAACAAATGAAATGAAAGAAAGAAATAATAAGTTTGTATCCAACTTTTTTTTTCAAAAGCGAAAAGAAAACACGTAAGATTAAAAGAAGAATCTAATATATAAAAAAACTCAAAAAGATAATAAAAAAAATATGCATCTTAATAAATATTTTTAATTTTTATTATATTTGATTTTATGTTTCATCATTTATTATTATTAAATGTTATACTTTATAAAAAAATTAAAAAAATACCATATTTAATAATCATCACTTTTTTTAATATAAACTACATATAATTTAAACTTTTCTAAAAACATTAAAAATTTCTAAATTACATATAATACAAAAAATAAAAATTGGGGGCGATGGCCCTGTCCCTCAAAACATCCGCCACTGATTGCTACAAAATTTAATTGAGCGAAAATATTATATGTTGTTCTTCTTAAAAGAGAAATGAAAAAGAAAAGATAATCATAAGGTGCATGTTTTCGATTCACTTCCTTCCAATTGAACATCAACCTATCATATCAGTTCCTTCTGTATGCTTAGAAGAACATTTTTTTTTTCTTTTCCTCCTTTGTCTTCTTTCTCTATTTTTAACAGTTTCAGGGTGCAATCGCATTTTTTCTAAGAATTTTGATTTCAAAGTTATTGATTCCATATTATTTAAAACACATGATGGATGGCAACCTAATGCTACATTTTTTATTTACAATTTTATAAGAAGTGATTGCTTTAAAGAGTTTTTTTGAAGGTCCATGACATAAGATACGGAGAGTTTTGTATTGTAACCTAACCTTGCTGCATCATAGTTCTGGCTCGCTCTAAAAACAACTTAGATTCCATTCTGCAAGGCCTTCCAAGCAACCTAAAAAGCCTAACCAACAAAGTCATAACTTAATAATTGATACGCGTTGACTTCTTCTCCCATAATAAACTCTTTAAATTAGTGTTCGGAAACTTGAAAGGACCACTCAAATGTTAAAAATTCATAAATTCAGTTTAATTTTAAAATTTTGAGTTTAAAATGTATTGATTCTTATATATAATTTAGACTCGTGTCTATTTGTGCTGTATGGTCTGGACAAAAACATTCGAAAGAAAAACCTATCACCATATTATTAAAATCTGTGAACGTACTCTACAAACTTTACTCTAAACATAATGACATCTCATTCTATTTAATGTTCTTATAGAAACACAAAAAGAGCTCAACCTCACCGGTTTAGTGGACAATTAGTGATTTTTTGTGTGTTTGGAGAATGAGAATCATGAGACAGAGGAAGTTAGGGCATAAAGGCTATCACTACTCATGAATGATGAATTTGTCATTGGATTGGCCTTTTTTGGAAGTGTGCTTTGTCTCTTTTAAGAATCATGGAGGGAATTATTTCCTCTTCTGTTTTTTTCTTTTTTTTTTTTTTTCTGGTTAAGCCCTACCTATGAAAGCATTGGATTCTACTTTAGGTGTTGGGTAGTGTCTATAAAATAAAACTGCAAGTCAACTTCAATCCTTTAAAGCCTAGAGGTTATAGTGCCACTAAACTATTGGGCAGTGTGGTTAGATGAAGTCCTTCGTCTCATCTTAATGTACGTTATGAGAAGAAAAAGAAGCTGCGGATTTATACGCAGTTTCAAAATTAACTCAAGTTGAAATCCAAAAGCAAGTTCATATATATTAAAGTACACATGCATGTGTTCAGGTGCTTTCACAAGTAGCTGATTTGAATATGGTAGAAAATATTCGTACACAAAGATGCTTTTGGATGCAAACTTCAGCACTAACTGGTAGACCTCATTAATTGATTCATTGAAAGGCAATTAATTATAGTGAATATGGAGTTTGATTGTGGCATTAAACTACCAATCAAAGTTAGCAAATGAAATGCAAATTATTTGAATAAAAAGTGTGGCTTTGAAATTTGAATGTGAAAGAGAAACCTCCCCATAAAAAAATTAAAGCAAACTTGGAGCCTGCAATGCAAAAATGGTGGTATGTGAAATGAGAGAAAGAGAGAATGAAGAATGGTGGAAAAGAATAAAAAAGACGGCATGGTTTGACCTGTTCCAATGCTTTTGAAAGGTAAAAGGGTAGGAGTTATCTTTTGAATAAGATTATATTTGATTTTTGTCTATTAGTCATATATATATATATATATATATATATATATATATATATATATATATAAATAAAAGATGGTCAAATGTAAATAAATTTTTGACCGTGAAATCATATTGTAATATAAGTATAATTAAATATTGAAGGCATATGTATACCAAAAACATACAAACCTATAACCAATAGTTAATTTAAAATAACATTGCATCATTTAATTCCGACATTAAGTGGCTACATTTAAATACAATATATATCACAACCATAAAGATGCAATAAACTTTAGAAGGCATGGGAGACATGACTAGAAATGAAAAATATAATATAAACAATAAAATTATTATAATGCATGGTGAAAAAAATTAAGTGCAATAAATAGTTCATGTGTTAAAAGATAAGCATAAGTCTTGGTAAACATTAAAATGCTACAATTTATATAATTTTAATGGTGGTGTTATAATTTTTATTATTACACGGAGTTCCAAAATAGAAGAAATAGATAATTAATTACAGCTACAAATGTTGGAATGAAAAAAAAAAACTAAATTGCAATATTCAAGGATGAATTTTACCAATAGTTAAAATTCGTCTCTCATTACAAACAAATAATTATTAACAAATTTTAATAGTCAGAAATTATTAATAGATAATCACTGAAAAAAAATTATTATTGGTAATTACCAAAAAAAAAATTCATGTATTGATAAAATTTATTAATAAATATTTTACCAACAAATTTTGTATTTTCATTAAACAATCAGTAATTTTAATTTATGGATACATCTTAGTTGTTTGATAATTCCGTTCGAATATAGTGAATTGTTTTACATTATAATACTTAAGAGTATTTACTCTAAAAAATGAAAGATTTGTAATTAAATAGCAATTTAAAAAAGCAAGTATAATCAAATAATATAATCATTAAATATTGTAGAGATATTTTATGAATAAATACTAGCTTTCGGTTTCGGATAATATTTTATATATTTTAGTTTAATTTATTTTAATCTCGTAAATATGATTATTATTTCTCTACCATAATTTTATTAATGCTCAGTTTATTCACATACTTTAACACTACTCACCACGAATAGCTTACATGTTTTTTTTTTTTACAATTCTCATTACTCTTTTATTTTTGGTTTATTTTTAAAAAATAGACTTTTCACTAATATATATATTGTGAAGATAATATACTAGAAGAGAATCTTGTATCTACTATGACAGTTTTATTTCTGTAGATCAAAGGTATTTATGGATGAAACTTGTTGACTCAAATAACATATAAGGTATTAAATCTTATTATATATTTATGCATGCTTCTATAGTTAATACATTAAATCTTTATATCCTAAATCAATAGGTTTTCTTGAGTAGGAAGATATAGATATATGGAATAGTCAAATTTTAGACCAATTCAATTCGTTGGTCAATGATCCTCTAACTTTGATTAGTGCAACAAAATAAAAACTTTAAACTACGAAGAAAATTGGTTCATTTTCAATTAAATTAACATTAATGTTTGTTATAATCAGTGCTAATAAGAGGTCCTTGGTTTTCATCCCAAAATAAATAAATAAATTACTTATTCGGTGTTTCCTATGTATCTTAACTTAAACTAAGGAAGAAATACACTAACCAGTCGCAACAACTTCCAAATGAGGAGTTCAGTTAGTAAACGACAATTAAATATTACTTTAGTAATAACTATGTCAGATTTCATTCTTGTATTTATACATACTTTTCAATTGAATATAAAGTATTTTTGTGTTTGTAAATTTGTAGACCAAGATATACTGTTACTTTTTCAAGGGGGAGATAAACACATATTTTTAAACTAATAATTAAATTGAAATTGGATTACTCGTAATCATAATTTATATTTATAAAAATATGAATAAAATTAACGTTAAATATGTTTTGGTCCTTTAATTCCTACTGAAAATTAGAATCTCAACCATATAAATACGTGGATTTAGTCCTTATAATCAAATTTTATTAAATTTATTTGACGTTTCAAATATATTTCATTATAGTACTTTAGTTTATTTATATTGTTAGATACATGTTCACTCCAATGTTAATTGAGGAACACATTTGAAACGTCAAATAAACATAAAAAAATTAATTTAAATGACTAAATTCACGACACATATTTAAAGATAAGGAACTAAATTTGTTCAAAGTTTTTAATAATGACTAATTCCAATTTTCATTACTTAAAGTTAGAGGTCCAAAAACATATTCAACCCATAAAGTTATATATGATATATTATTTATATAAATTAAAATTGACATAGTTTATACTAACATTAATTATTTGATTATTATATTTAACATAAATAATTATAAATTATAATTTAACCATTATAAACAAAATTATTATTTTTGTATAAAAAAGATGGACAATCTAACAAAAAAAATGTATAAAAAGCTTAGAAAATCTCCTATTATAAAACCCATTTTACATGAACTTTGTAAGAACTTATGCTCACTTTTAGTTCAAACACGAGCTCTTAATTTATTTTGGTAGGTTGTAAAATGAATTTCATATTTTTAATTTTATTTTTTATTACAAATTAAAATTACAGTACTAATCACTGTGAGGTAAAGCGTACATGAAGAATTTTTATGTGTAAATTAGACTCATTCCTCTCATTGATGGATAATGTGGTGTCTCTTCAATTATTCTCACTTAAAAGATCCTTCATTAAAGACAATTATGACAAATAAATTATTTATTTAATCACTATGATGTAATATTATATTACTAATTGATACTATCCAATATATATATATATATATATATATATATATATATATATATATAATCAACTCATAGTTTAACTAGATCTTTTATGATCAAAAACATTTTAATGAGTGAGATCAAGTTACATAACTATAATTTTAATTAAAATAAATAAATTATACTTAAGTATTAATTGTAACTTCACAATAGAAAGTTATGTAAGAAATTAATTCCTCTAATATTAAAATAAATATTTGGTCTTCCTTCGATTGTGTTAATTCAGTCATATTTTTTTAATGAAATTCTAATTTTTGTTAATTTTGTTTAATTTGATTTTTTAGTAATATCATTTAAATAATTATAGGTAATGAACATTGACTATCACGTTTCACTTCGCTTTTTTTTAATGATCATATGTCAACTCAACATGTCACATGTTAGAATCAATGTTTTATATTTAATTTGTTTTTTATATTCGTTATTTTATTTTAATTTAGTCATATTTTTTTTTAAATAGAACAATTTTGTCTCTTTTTACATTTATATCAAATTTAATTTTTATATAAATATTATAATGATGTTTTTATTAAAATTTATATTTTTATTAAATATTTTTTATTTAAGGTTACAATTAGTCTAAAATTAAAATGAAAATTTTAAAGATGAAAATTACAACCATTAATATAAAATTTTAAGATGCCAAAACAATAATATTAGACCATTATACTTGGTCGATAAAAAAGGTTTTTGAAGACATGTATGATGTAAGCGGGATCCATCTTAATTAAACTCTTATACTTGATTGGTAAAAAAGTTTAATTATTATTTTTAGAATTTATTAAAAGTTTGAACCTCAATTGTAGGGGTGACAATGTGGGCCGACCCAGCTCATTTAGGTCTGGCCAGTATTTGGCCCACACAATGTGGACCAGTCCGTCTCATCCCGCATTTTCAGCACAGGTTGAAAAGTTTGGTCCACCTCACATAAGTGCAGGGTCCCGCTTTTTTATTCTTTTTTGAATTCTTATGATAAAACTTTCAATGTTCAAAAAATTAGAAAATTTTAAGAAGTTCACAAAATTATTAAGCAAATACTTTCAGGAGTTGGATAATAAATTGATAATTCAACATTTTTATCATATTCATATTCATAATATTCAAGATATATTCTTCAAATTTTAGCGCAACACATTAAGAAATACATAATATTTATATTTTTCAGTCATACAAGAATTTATAACGTTAATGCAACAGTCTAGAAAAAAATAACTAATATATATAAATGCAAGTTTTTCGTTTTAATTTTTATGCGGGCCACAAACCAGCCTACGGTTCATGCGCGCCACAAACCAGCCACATTATGATGATAATTTAACTTATATTTATAACCTATAAGTTTTTAAAATTATTTATAATTAAAGTAAACATATTTAAACAATTTTATTAGGATTGACGACATTCAAGAATAGTAATACCCAACACCAAACACTGCTTTTAAAATGTCCTTAAATAACGAATTTAGTTTTAGCACGAATTGACCATTGACCTCTTTATTTTAAAAATTAAAATCAATGTTGATTACAAGAAATAAACAAATAAGAGTATCGACCAAATGTCAAAACTTAGAACAAAAACAATGTATTTTTCTTAAATCATTACATAAACGGAAAATGTGAGAATACTTTCCCATATATAGATACCAAGAGACACAACTAAGCGAATTCAAAATTGCGAGACATCACACACGTCTCTAATATCTATAATATAATACTTAATAATACGCGTGGGTTTTGTTAATATTTCTGTTTTTGTTTCTTTTTATAGTTTTATAGTGTCGCTTTTACTTTTATTAATTGACTTTTTAATGTTCATAATGCAGAAAATACTATATTATATTTATCTATAGTTTATAACAATTTAATAATTAGAATTATTTTTTATAACTGTTATTTGTCTTTATATAATTTCTACTGTTTTTGCCCTTTGTATATTCTCACTATATCACTCCTATTTTCATTAACCTGTTCTTTTTATATTTTCATAATCAGTATACCCCAATGATTATTTTTATTTTATTTTATAATTATAGTATTATATAAAAATATTACCTATAAAATAAATCAAAATTATTTATAATAAAATTATAAAAAAATGTATTTACTTTGTAATTTAATAATAATAATAATAATAATAATTTTAGTAATTTAATCATATATATATATATATATATATATATATATATATATATATATATATATATATATATATATTCACTGGTTTAGATGATACAATTGCTAATAAAAATGCGTGTTAATAACTGTTTTTCGGTGTACATATTCTTTTAAAACATTTCACTCCTTATATAGTCTTACCATATCACTTTTATATACACATTCTTTCCATAAAGTAAAAAAAAAAACCACAAATATTATTTTATTTTTAAGTAACGACTACTATAATAATAATTAAACTTTTAATTATATTTATTATTCTTTATTATCATTAAAATAGGCATACACTATCATGTTTATGTTTCCACCATCATATAAAATTAATGTAAAACAGAAGTTTTAAATAGAAAAGAAAGTTTAATGCTAAAGTTAATTTGAGTAATTGTAAAGACCATAAATATTTTATTTAATTACAATAATTGTCAACTGTTTACCCTAAAGTATGAAATGATTAAGAAATATATAAAAAAACCATATATGAGTTAAGAAGTGTGTAACACGACCCAATGTAATTAACACGAGAATGATAGATACACACAATGTAAAACCGCGTAAGTCTCATCATAATGTTCGTGCTTTCTTACAACTGCTTTAATGTTCATAAAACCATTACATATATGTTAAGATTAAAAAAATAAAAAAATGATAATAATAATAATAATTAAATATGATATATTATAATATAATATTCATTATAGGATCAGAGTGGTTTTTAAATTAGGAATCATAGTTTCTTTCTGAAGAGGGAAATAAATTTCTGATTAAGCTTTTTTAAAGAAAGAAATAAAGATGGTTATTTTATAATATAGTGGAAAACTAGAAAAGTCAACAAGAAAGAAGTCATTGGTGTGTGCTTGTGGAACCCTTTTTCCTTGGCAACAGAGAAATATAATTTTTTTTTTTGTCTTTGTGAAGCTTAAGGTTCCCGAAACGGTTACATAATAATATCATAACAGAGAAACAAACATAGGCATCATACGATTCCTTTCTGTCTCACACACAACACAACCTTCACAAATTTATCACTTTGCTTTATTTATGTTCTCCCTCTCCCATTCATCTCACTCGCTTCTGTAATTCAGCTTTTGCAAACTGCCAACACAAACCGCATGGACTATCCCAGTCCAAGTGCAAGTTCAATCCTTTCTCAATTTTGATTCGACAGGTGAGCTTAGATTCCTTGTTAGCTCACTTTTTCCTTTTCTTCTGTCACTGCTTGGTGTAGTGGTTTTTCTGGGGTTTGGGGTTCTTCTTCAAAATTCTGTTTTTTTTGAGAATTGTCTTTGGGTTTTTTTTTTTTTTTTATCACACAGATTGTGATTCCGGAACCGGGAGGTGGGTGTGGGTTTCTTTTCAAATTTGGATTCAAGGTATCAGCCAAGGTTTGTGCTGAGAATTGGTTGGAGTAGCTGCTCAAATTTTCTTTCTTTTCATTCATGGATAAGTTGTGCTGTTTTAAGGCTTCCTACTCTCAGGTAAGAATGTAAATTGTGCTCTAGTGGCTTATGCATGAAACTTTGTATGCTGTATATTGAGTTTCATGGAAATTATATGGTTGTGTTCCTACCTTTTTTTGGTCACTGGCTTTGGGGGGAAACTCGTATTATCTGACCAAATTTCAGTGTTGTGAAATCTTCATTATTGCGTTACAATACTTATGTTGTAATCCTGTATTTGATGTATTTGGAAGGAGAGTGATGTCTGAATCTAAAATTTTGGTGTATCAAATTTGCTTGCTTGGCTGGTAATTTAAATTTGTTATCGAATGCATGTTTTGTCTGCATCCTCGTTTTTATTGGGATTAGAAATCTGTGTCTTTTGGGATGACCAGGAAACAAACTGATTCAGTAATTAATAGTAGAAGACAACTAGCCTAGAAGTTTGTAATTTAGCAACCTCAGTCTAAGTGTAGATACATCCAATAAAACATTTTTTGTTTTGGTCATTCCAAGAACTCTGAAAGGTTCTATTTGTGTTTGATAGGGGATTGTTAATGTAATGAAGGCGGCTTTGTTATGCAATCAAATACTTATCCTCCCTTCTACATATGTGACCTGTAGTGGCAGGACTATTCAATTTGTGTGTGTTGGTTGCTTTACAGCTTGTAGCAGCACGTTCTTCATCCAGCACTGGTAAGGGGAAAAATCATGAAGGCTCAATAAAGTATGGTTTCAGCCTTGTAAAAGGGAAAGCTAATCACCCAATGGAGGATTATCATGTTGCCAAGTTTGCACAGATAAAAGACAATGAATTGGGTTTATTTGCTATCTATGATGGCCATTTGGGTGACCGTGTGCCAGCCTACTTACAAAAACATTTGTTTACCAACATTCTGCGGGAGGTTGGTTGAAACTCTTCAGTGTTTTGATAAAGAATCAATATATTTTCTATGTTTGAGATCAAAATTCAGATTGGAAATGTTACATTGTTCTAATTCATCTTATACACCAGGAGGAATTTTGGGAAGACCCCACTCTTTCCATCTCAAAAGCTTACGAGACCACTGATCAAGAAATTCTATCAAACAGTTCTGATCTTGGGCGTGGTGGATCAACAGCAGTAACTGCTATATTGATCAATGGCCGAAGGTTATGGATAGCTAATGTTGGAGACTCACGAGCTGTTCTTTCTAGAAAAGGTCAAGCCCTACAAATGACTACAGACCACGAGCCAAACATGGAACGATGCAGCATTGAGAATAGAGGTGGCTTTGTCTCTAATTTGCCAGGTACTTTAAAGCTTCCATTCCATTATTTCAGTTTTTGGAGTCTATGTGCCTTTGCATTCTTGTATGGATCTCCACTTTTTGTTTAATTTGTAGGTACCATTTGATGATAGAAAGAGTGTCTCCTCACTGTTATTGTTATACTCTAGAGAAGGGACTTGAATTTGTCTTTTGATGTCAAATAAGACAAAGTAAATTAACGATGCATCAAGCAACTAGATTAATTAACCTTGCAGAACAAATATTCTCCTTACTTTGTGATTCTCTATCTGAATTCTAGTCATTTAATCTGCTACAGAGTGAATTTGAAAGTATATGAATTCATCTACTTTTATAAATCATAACTAAATTCAAGTGCACATTTTTTAATGGTCTTCTGTAGATTGCATACTGCTTTGTGACTGCTGTTTTTCTTGGAAAAGAATTTTGCGTGGTATGAGTTTTTGATTTTAACATGAAAGTTTGTTGTACCCTGTATTTGATCTACTTTTTCCTTTAACGGGGCTTGTGGGGAGGTTATGGAAGAAGTAATTGCTGAAGTATCCAAATAGAAAAGTAATTTCTTACAAATTTATAAACATTCCCATAAAAGGTTTCTCAGAAATTTTCTTTTTCTTCATTTTACTCAAACCATGTACCCAAAAGTCAAGACATTTTTACAAATTGAGATTAACTGTATTCAAGCGCTAATATCAAAGAAGTACAATTTTTTTTTTGTCTTGACTTTGAAATGACCACTAAAAAGTGGTTATTGAATGCTTGTGGTATTAGTGAGATTACACTTTTGACAGCACAAAGTCACACCATTAACATATGTACTCAATGTAACATTAATGATTATGATGATGATGATGCAAGGTGATGTGCCTAGAGTAAATGGACAACTTGCCGTTTCTCGAGCATTTGGAGACAAGAGTCTGAAGTCACATTTGCGATCAGACCCTGATGTGCAGAACACTGACATAGATGTTGATACTGAGATTCTAATCATTGCAAGTGATGGACTTTGGAAGGTGAAATAATAGTGTATTGTTGTTTTCATGGTTGTGGCTTTTAGAAGTTCAATATAAAATCAAAAACAGGAATTCATTGGCATGTGATAAAGCAGGTAATGACTAATCAAGACGCAGTGGATATTGCTAGAAGATCGAAAGACCCACAGAAAGCAGCTAAGCAACTTACTGCTGAAGCATTAAAAAGAGATAGTAAAGATGATATATCTTGTGTTGTGGTTAAATTCAGGTGATGGTATCTTTCAATCCAAGTTTCATATTGGGGTGCAGTTTATAGCAGCAATAAAGGTACATCTCTATGAAGCATGTCAACTTATGGTCCAGACCAAACAACATATATTACATGATGTTTGGGTTAGTCCTTACTGAACTTTTCTGAATAGGTAATTTTCCAAGGAAAATAGAAGGGTTTATCAAGCTCTGAAATTGCTTTCTTTTGTTAGATTTTGTGGTTTGAGAATGTTTTTCATTTGTTTCTGCAAAAGTGTGATTGGTGAGAGTCTGATGTATATTGTCTTTTGATTCTTCATAAAAGACCTAGCGGCTGTGTAAAAGACGAATATGCTTCTAGTTATCGATTGGGGTATAGTGAGTGCTAGGATGATTGGTCCTATTCACGGTTGTATTCCACATTCTTTGATAGACATCAACCCTTTTTCCTTTGTTCCATTTTTTTCAAATGATAGGTTCCCACCTTTGTCTTTTCAGAGATTTTTCATGATCCAGTGACACGCTTTTGGTACCTTAATTGTAGTTCAACGTGCATTCACACGCAATGTCATGCAATGAACAAAAAACATCTTTGATTCTTGGTGCATGTGAAAACTAAAATATGTGGCACAATTTCTTGTTTGTGTTTTTTGAGACTAAATATGAAGACATTCCATTACCACAAAAATAATGAACACCAAATCTGAGATTAATTATCATGACGTTTGGTATTCATAATGTTTTTGTATTAATATGATTGCTTAAAAGATTTTTTTAACCCTGTTAGTCAAATGTTTCACTAGTATGGCTAAAGTTGTACCTTATGTGCGAGTATTGAATTCTCACCCTTTTCGCAAAAGTGCTCAAATAGGGAAACGGTCTAAAATTTACATGTTATTCACTATTAATGTAAAGTTTTATCTACTATCAACTAACCAGAAATCCTTTTCATTATATTTTTTTAAAATTATTATAAAATCAATAAACATACACTGATAAGAAATCAATGGAAATATAATAAACCTTTATGTTATTCTAATTAAATCCTATTATAATTCATAAAAATGTTTTATAAAATATTCATACCATACTCTTCAATTCAACATTTTTATATTTATTACTTAAACAAAAGCCTCTGACAAACCTTCCCTTTAGCTTATAAATTAAAGGCTTGGAAAAACATCATCAGAACATAGAACATACTGTTCGTGGTTTTATTTGAAATGTCATGGGTTTTGAAAACTTCGGCAAATATCTGAAATCAATTTCACCTTGTAACGCACCTTTCAATATAAAATTTGTGACAGATTAATATTAAGATACATTCTAATTATATTCAACCGTTCAAAATTATTTTTATCAATTTAATTGGAATACTTAATGTATGCATTGTTTTGATGATGCAGAGATAATTTGTCTTATCATTAATATACAAACTGGCTAATAATTTACTAAATCTTTTTTTAATCAATTGTTAAAGACAAATTTGACTTTTCTTTATATAAATTTGTCTTTTAAGTGAATTTTGGAATTATGCTAATTCACTTTATTTTTATTACTTTCTTTTTTAAATGTATTTTTAGATAAGTGCTGCAGTATATTGGATGTTAACATAGTTGGGATTGCTCTATAATGATACCCAATAGTGATAAATTTATTTATTTGTATAACAATCATCTTAAAAGTTAAGCCAATACTAATTTGTATGGTTGATATTTTAAAAAATATACATATTCTGAAGCAATCCAAACTGCAACCATAATTGGCAATACAAACTTATTGCATCAAAATGAAGGTTGATGTTAAAACTGTTATTAATCCTAGCACTGGAACTAACCTGAAAATGACGGTTCATTAATTTTGAATATTTTGTTGACTATTATTTCTTGTTATATAAACTTCACTTAAAGGCGGGCGACATATACAATGAAGGACAAACTCTACAAAAATCTAATTAATGAAAATCAACTGAAAACGGTAAAATTTTAATTCATCACGAATGCTCCTTATTCAAATATGGAGATCAATCAACATGTTACGTTCAGTATCTTTTTCGTAGAGATCAATACTTTCTCCTGGGAAAAGGAATCCAAGAGACTGCTGAAGAATCTGATATAAATTACTTCTATATATGACATTTTAATCAGCTTACCACCAATCTTATTATTTTTGAACTACAAATAACACGCACCGATACATCAACAATGCATCAAAATAAGTATTATGCGGGATTTACAATCATTTCATTCCCAACAAAAATAAATTTATGAACTGACGATCAAAAGATTTGACCTTCAAGAAAACCTACAAGTCAAAGAATTGCAGATTTCAGCCCGAGTTGCTACATTTAAACTATACAGATGTAAGTCTCAATCTTCAAGAACGCTGAATGAAGTATTTCTTGATCATATGGGACATTTAAGGGTCGATTACATTATTCAGTAACATAATTGACCACAATAAGCACAAGATCCAAGGGTGAGAAGAAAAGTCAAAGCAGAACTTGCAGCCAAGACTTTCATAGGGTATAATCAAATCTCCAATATTTCAAGGTACATCCGCTCAGTAAAATCAACTCACTGGTGCATCCCGCGGCTGCTACTTTCCTCTCCTATTGAAACAGTGGCGAGGGACTTGGATGCCCATGCTCTAGCATTCATTGCTCCTTCCTGCAGATTACTTCTCTTGCACGGCTCTTTCAAACAGTTAAAAGACTGTATTAGCCGCTTCAAATAAATCAAAGGATGCTCCAGTAAGCTCCCTAATCTAATATTTTGGATGACCCTTCTCCAAGCAAATTGAATACATATAAGCAGTGTCGGAAAAAAAGAGTACAGTAATCTCAAAACCACAAACGTAGTGGCCAGAGCCAAATACGTTTCCTGCCGCAGTAAATTTTCTGGAGATCTAGCCCATGAAAATGGACAACTTTCTGGCTCGGTGTTACTATGACTTTTATCAGTGGAAGAACGACCAATTTTCTCAAGTGATAGTTGATCAAGTGAATCAATCCTGATCCCTACAATGACAGCCAAATAATGAACTAAATACAACAAAAATAGGGAAAATAAAATGTGATACTGCAAAACAAAACAAAAAAAGAAAAAGGATGTGCTATAGCGTAAAAGAACTACAAATTTTTTGTTTTTTATCAATCTAAAAGAGGTAATGTACTTGTTGGGACAGCTAAAATGATTTACCACAATGCTTCACCTGGATATTAAAAAAGAACTACGAAAGTGCTAGGAATTTTCATTGGGGTTTTTAACCAAAACTAAAGAATCTAAATTTCCTACCCGCAAGAGCAAAGTTTTAAAATCCACAACCTCTTCAACCCTCTCTTAGGTCACATTAAGGATGGTTTTTGATTGAAAGTGTCAAAAAATTTATAAACTACAATCAATCTTTAGTTTTTAGAAAGTGGGTCTTAGATTAGGATATTTTTAGTTTTAAAAGTTCGTTTTTCCTAAATTTTAGTTTAAAGCTATGTTGGTGGTATTACTGACAACAAGGGTGTTAGTGTCAGTAAATGCGGTGACGACTTGTTGGACAATGTTAATCTAAGTAGCAACAAAGACAATAAATGATGATGACAGCGATAGAAGTGGTGACAACAATTGGAAGGATCATATGAAAGATAGCAAGAGTATGTTTATCTAAAAGTAAAAACTACATTAACAAATTTCTTTTCGGTTTTATAAATGAATGTAAAAGTATTTCAAAATTGAACTAAAAAAAATCCATACCTATTTTTCCCAAATGCATTTTTTTTCAAAAATTGCATTCAAAAACCAAAATCTTGCAACCACCAGGAACCGGATCATAGAGCATTTCTATTACAGGTGTCATTCTATGAGGTCAAAATTTAACTTTTGTGGGTTCCACTATAAATGAATGTAAAAGTATTTCAAAATTGAACTAAAATCATTTCAGACCTATTTTTCCCAAATGCATTTTGTTTCAAAAATTGCATTCAAAAACCAAAATCTTGCAACCACCACGAACCGGATCATAGAGCATTTCTATTACAGGAGTCATTCTATGAGGTCTAAATTTAACTTTTGTGGATTCCACTATACCCCATCCATCACTTTTAAGACCCTTTTGCAATTTTTACTCCAATGCAAGGATCTTAGACCTACACTCTCATTAACGTTTTATTTGGTTGTTGGCAAAAGTATATATTTCAAAGATAGAAAAAATAATTTTTTATTCTCAGAACCAAGGTCTTATTTAAGAACTTAGATTTTTTTATGCAATGTCAACATACTCCAATGGGGAGATCTTATAAGACATAGGTCTTAACCTTATAACCCAGTGTATGACCCCTGCAATGGAGATGATCTAGCAAAGTCCAAAACTCAACAAAACGTTTTTGACACATTATCACAGAAAATGACATCTTCCTTGCTAAATACAAGTAACACTTTATCCAACCTCTAGTGTCACAACCACCACGTAATCATGGCCTCTTCAATGAATCATCATGGTTGAGAGAAGCGGCATTATGTGTTTTTTAGTGTTTGTATTTTCTAACTTATTCTTCTATGAGCAAGAAGGTCCAAGTTTGAATCAGGGTACACTGTGGCCTATGGGATTGACCACATCCCTTGCAATTTAAAACTCCTGATTCTGAAATACTCCATTCAACATCTAAGCAATTGGGCTTTCATGCCCCATGCACTCCCAAGCTGAAATGCAACAGTTACCTTTCAAGTGAAATACACAGTAATCACTTGACTGTAGTAAAAGACTAAATAAGGTATGGCCAAAGTCTCTCATCAATCAAATTTTACTGTGGTTTCTGGGACTAGCAACATAGGATTTAAAATTCCCTTGTATTTTGAAGTGCTCACAGACTCTTTTATAGCATGTTGACTTTTTATGCCATCACACCCTCGAGCCACAATGGCCCTTTAACGTGAAAGAAACGACATTAAAATTTACAGATTTTTAATGCAGTGCAATACAATAAGTCACAGCCAAAGTATGCCAATGATTAAATATTAAAATTTAATCTTAAAACCAAGACCAAACTATCTACATGATTCAACCAACTGAATACAACCTATCTTCTTTTGTGTCAAATAAATCTGTCCAATCTTTCATGGGATCATGTTCGGAAATCAGATTTTATTGTAATCATGTTTGTGCTTTGATGTAGGTTTTGGAACCTTTGAATACGGATTAATCACTATAATCAAATTTAATTAAAACTCAAGTGTGAATTGAATGAGTTAACATGTGCGAATCTCAATCAAAAGTTACATGTACACTAGAAGATAGCACACGAATCCCGAAGCATGGAAAAATAAAAAAAAAAAAAAAGTGTGCCTCACCGGTAACATCATTGTAGAAACCAATGAGCGAAGCAAGCGTCCGAGAACCATGGTACCGAACCCGCATGGTAGAATTCAAAATGAATAATGTAGGGAAACCATGGACACCATATTTGGACAGTATGCTGCAAGAATCGCATAGGCACTCAATTGAAAGAATACACAAACAAAAGAAAGAAAAAAATGAAACCAAAAACGCATTACACAAACCTCGGCCTAACCGAGGATTCTTCAATAGCAAAATGAGGAATGGAAGGGTGCAGTGCAGAGAGTACGGAGAAAACCGGTCTAAACACACGCGAAAAAGGGCACCACGACGCATAGAAGAGCACAGCCACATACTCGTGATTATTCTTGTGAACCATATTCAGCGCCTTCTGCAAAGAAACCTCATCTCCCTGTTCATAAGCAATGCAAAGCTTCCATAACTAGATACAAATACTGTAATCGAAAAATTATAATAATACATTAGAAAAGAAAGAAAGGGAAAGAGGGAGAATTACCTCGGTAACGGCAATGGATCCAAGAGAATCGGGAAGAGGGCAGGTGGAATCTGGAAACCCTGAGACGAAATCGAGAAGGGAGTGAACGGGACAGACTGTGGCGGCGGTGGTGGTCTGAGAAAACCTACGATGATGATGCGGTTGAGCGGTGGCAGAGAGGGTCCCACAGAGCAACACGGCGAAGACGATCTCCGATCCCCAAACCCTCATCCTTATCCCTTTCCCTTTCCCCGTTTCCCCTGCAGGGAGTGAGCAGAGCAGAGCAGAACAACCAAATCCAAATGGAAACCCTAATTCCGAAGCATGGATTTGAGATGAGCGAGGTGAAGGGAGAGATGGGTGACGTGCCTCAACCTTAGTGGACGCTTTTTTCTTTATTTTAATTTTGCTATTTTGATTTAATTACGGAGAGAGAGAGAGAGGAGAGTGATCGGTGATGGTGGTGGCAATGGGAATGACATTACTATTTACCTCTTGGCACACTCACAGCTGAATCGGACTCAGAATCAGAGGAATCACACCACACAACCCTAACTCTTCTTCTTGGCTTCATCGCCTTTGCGTTCCACGCTGCTACCACTTCTCTTTCTTTCTTTTATTCGCTCCACCATAATGCATTTTACAACATAAAATACAATCCCTAACAAAATTCTCAAAATTAATTTTACTTGTTAATTTTATGATAAACTAAACCATGATTTTAAATATGTTAATTTTACCTTTCTCTTAATTAATGTCAATTATGCAAGACTTAATTTTATCTTCTTAGATTAATACTAACAGCATCTTGCAGTTCAGAAGAATTTATTCTGATATATGAATATCTAGCACGTGGTGGGTTCAGAATAAGATAAGATATTTTTGGTTGCGATTCACAGACATGAGAAGATGTATTACAGTCTACGGCTTATGGCATCAAATAATATATAATTTTACTTCATAAAATTAAATATGTAAAACTTGAACAACCCACCAACCAATTATTATAAGCCCTGTATTAAAATATGTCTACATATAAAGTACCGATACTTTGGTTAATGTATTCTTGATATATAAATTTGTATACGGTATATATTTTATCAATATTTTGACAATAAAATATTTAATTTATAAAATAGTTATATTTTTATAATAACAATAATTTATAATTTTCAATATTTTATCAATATTTTGACAAAAAAATATTTAATTTATAAAATAATTATATTTTTATAATAACAATAATTTATAATTTTTTATGTTGAAAATTTTAATATATATTATTTTAATTTTGATTCACACGATAGTAATTATATATTTATTATGTTTTTAAAAATTATTATACATTTTTTTAATATGCATATATCACCTATGGTATCTTATTATTTTTAAATAAAATGTATTGATGTATTGGATACATGTTGTATCCAATATAATATACATATCGTACGTATTCGTACATTATAGATCCAAATTTAAAACTCAATTACTATCATGAAACATATTTAAAACGTCAAATAAATTTAATAAAATTTGATTAAAGTGACTAAATCCACACATTTTTTAAGATGATAGACTAAAATTGATCCAAAATTTCGAAAGAGAACTAATTTCAATTTTTACTAAATGATAAAGACAACAACATATTTAACACATATATATAATATATATATATATATATATATATATATATATATATGGATGGTTAAATTATTCTTTTGGTCCTTATATTTGTCAAATAGTGTCAAATTGATCCTTTAATTTTGATTTGTCTCAATTTGGTCATTGTTTTCTTTAAAATGATTCAATGGTCCTTACCATCAATTTTGAACAACCGGTGTTAAAGTCAATATCACATGTCAATTTCTTTTTTTTTTTTTAATTTTTGAATTTTTTTTATTTTTTACACGTTTCACTTCACATTTATGTTACGTGTCGAAATGATTCAATTTGATCCTTGTATTTGTTTTTAGTTTCAATTTAGTCCCAAATTTTGTAAAAATAAACCTTAGATTGACACTCAATTTAGTTTTTGTATAAATCTTATGATAATATTCTTCCTAAATTTGACATTTTTATTAAATAAATGTTACTTCAAAAATTAGAAAAAGTAGACTGATTGAGTAACCAACTAATAATATGACTTAAGCAATAAAAAAAGTTTAAATATGTTTTTAATTTTTTAAGTTTCACTAAAAATTAGAATTAGTCATATTTCAAAATTTTGAACCAATTTAGTCCCGCATATTTAAAAATGCATGAATTTAGTTTTTTTTAACCAAATTTGGTTAATTTATTTAACGTTTCAAACACGTTTTTCAACTAACATTGAAATGAAAATGTGTCAAACATTATAAATAAATCAAATACTATCATGAAACGTAATTAAAACATCAAATAAACTTATCAAGATTTAGTTAAAATGACTAAATAAATGTATTTCTAAAGTTGAAAGACTAAATTTGATCAAAATTTTAAAAAATGATAAATTCCAATTTTTATTTAAAATTAAGGAAGAAAAACATATTTAACCCATAAAAAAATTTATGGGGTTTGGTGCCACAACTTGTCAACCATACCATTTTAACATCCTAGATTAGACCTTAGGTTTTTGCTATGTATCTAAAATAATTCAACGCAAGAATTGTATAAAAAAATACTTTATTAAATAATTCAAGCAATATTTTAGCACTTATTTAATGTCATTTTCTTCATTTTTTTTTCCAAGGGAGTTGACCAGGAAAGGATGTCATCATAGACTAAACCAAAGTTAGACAACAATCGAAAATATATAACCGATTTTTCAAAGCAGAGCATTAAGTATTTTAACTTATCCAATAAAATTTAAAAGTTTGGCGAGAGTGATTGTAAGAACTAGATGTTTACCCTGATCTTCAGTTCTTTTGTACTAAAGTTCTTTGAGATTAAACTCACATTAACTGTAATTGATAAGAAAAATGTTCAAAACAAAAGGTTGGGAAAAGTTGGTGGAGGGAAACAACATGGATGAATGATCGCGTGGGGAAAGTTGGTTGTGCTTGCCACCACGACGATGGTCACTCATAAAGTGGTAGGGGACCGGAATACAGGGGAGGACCATGGGGTTTGCGGAGGAAAATTTGTGACAACGACTGTTGTGGTGGCCACTCTGTTGATGCTGATGGTGGCAGCGGTGACTGTGGGGTGGCAGTGGTTGTTGTCGAGAATAATATAAATGTTTGTTCGGGGCGGTGGTGGCCACGACTGTGATTGTTGTCACCATAAGTAATGGTTGTAGTAGACATCCATGGGAGGAGAAGTAGGCCATATGAAAGCACCATTTGATCGGAAGTGAAAGCTTACACTACTTTACTATTTCTAAAATCTTAAACATCTGCTATTTTTCATTGATAATGGGTGATGAAAGATTACAGTTATAAAACGTCGTAGATATGAACAATTAAATGGTGATTCTTCAGGTATGAGCATCTAACTTCACAGATTTAAAATAGATAGCTACAGCTATTCTCTTCCTTTAGAATGTAAGTAGTAAAATATTATTATTCTACTTTGAGTTGTTCCAAGAGGTTGAGAAGAAATCTTAGAAAGTCCGATGAATGAAGAAAGCCACTAAAAATCTGAAAGATCTTTTAACTTCTCTTAAGATGTTAAAAGTCTAACAAAAAAAACTAGAAGTGGATATAATGTAATTTTAAAAGGGAGCAAATGGCGTGAGAAAAAGCAATATCCATTTCATTTTAAGAGAAGTATGTCTAACCACTGGAAAGTGTTGCCTCCCTGCCACGAATATGCAGCAGCAACACCTAGAGAATCGCCATCCAATAATTTGCAATCCATAAAAACCTGCTTGAAAATCTTCCATCCTTCTGACTGAAGGATACTCGTTCTTCTTACATGGTCACAGAGAAATGAATTGAAACCTTCCACTGTACTCTAAGCCCCCATTTAATGAACAAGTCAACTCTTGCCCAAGGTTTTTGCGTGAGTGCACTCTAGGATTGGCATAATAATTGCTATAACGAACCATGGTTCTGTTCCAATACACTGAAACCTTGAAATGAACACATTGATCTCACCCTCTCACCAAGTCAACCTTACACGATGATGCATTCCAAAAGCACCATGTTACACCATTCACGACGTTTATTCTGTGCTGGGTCTATGATGTTGAAGAACTTGATCATGGATGCATAATGAAATCTATAAACTGTAAAGGACCAGCACATTGCCATTGACAAGATTGTGCCCAAAAGCTGTGGTAAGCAGGTTCGAGTTTCTCTTCTAATTCCAATCATGCAAGCAAACTCATCCAATTTTTTCCCATTTATTTCTGGTTTCGTTCACAATGATCCACAATTACTTATGCTACCAATTATTCTGTTAGAGCGTTATTAAGCATACATCAGTATTAATCTGTACATCTAATGGATATAAACTCACCTGCAAACCATGGACCATGCAACGAAAAAATAGTTTAGCAAGCCTCATTTTATAATTGATCCTCGAATACAGGAACACCCCACCGATCATGTAGAAAATCAAGGGAAAAAAGTCCTCCTGCTAAGTGCGGGGATGTACTGACCAGGGTGCAATAGCACGGAAATTCTAAAAAAAACACAAGACGAAATGAGAGAGAAAATAAACTAGGAAGTATCTATTGGACATAAAAGAGGAGTTATGCAAAGAGCGATCCACGTATGAAAGACGAAAATCACCAGATAATTTTGGTATTCCTCTTTCAAAAAATTAAGGAGATAACTAGTTCCTTCATTTGAAGGACCTACCTAAAATTCGATATCAGTATACCAGTCTACCAGATGTTAAAAAAAATATGTTTTGAGCTAAAATCAACCTAAAGTAAATTTGTTCCTAGGAAAATAAAAATGGTTTCTGAGCTCTGGCAAGAAGCAAGCAAAGCATCACACCAGAGCTGCAAAATAACCTCTGGATTGGAGAAGCCACGGCACGACCAGCTGAATCTATCCACAAAAATGATGCGGCCTTCAAGAAATTATCTGTAATGTCCCAAAATAAAACCAAAATCAGAAACCCCGGAAAGTCATCAGCTGCAGAGGAAGCATGCAACCAGAGAACAAGGAAAAATATACAGTATAGACAACAGACAATTCACTTTACGTTTCTTAAACAAATCTCTTCAAATTGAGCTATTATATACCAAAATAAATTACCACTTTTGCACAGCCGTTTTCAACATGTTACTGCCATTGACATTGAAACAAGGTAATGGTAAAATCCAGTCTTTGGCTTAACTGTTTTTTCACTATTCTATTCTCACAATAAAAAAAGATGCAAGAAAGTGATCAAAGCTACAAAATTACATGTAAACCTAAAAGCTTAATTATAGTGTTTATGATGATATCCATTCTTGCAATTGGCTAGAGCATGACATTTCCATGTTCTTGATGCAGAGGCCCCTAAACCTCAAAACCACTGGTTAGTGGTTGAACCCGCTTCATAATCACACATTGTCTCTATATCGAATGACATCATCGGTGACATAAGGCAAAAGATGTTTAGGCAAGAGCTCATAAGCACAAGGGTATTAGCTCAGAGAACAAAGTTAATCAATCGTTTCTCTTTAAATATACAAAATCCATCCACGTCTAAAGTATTTATTCCTATTATTCCCGTGTTAGGATTAAAATAAAACAAATTTCGTGGTTTAATTTCATTATGAATTTCAAAATCACTTTGACCAGAGGCACAAATGGAGAAATAACCAGCAGAAAATAATTTATTATACCGTAAATATAATCATTACCTGTTCTAGCTTATCATCTTCAATGGGAAATCGAAAATATATACACTAGCAGAGCCTTGTGGTTACCAGCACACAGCAAAACTATCATACAAGTTTTATTAAAGAAAATGTTTCCTGCACCGCATGCATGTGTCACCATGTCTGCATCTGAATCTATCTAACTGCTAAAGAAATTTGGGTAGACCCATAGAGTCAGTTTGGAATATTTCAACTTCATTCTGAGCCTTTTCTGATAAGCAAGGCTTACTTGCTTTATTAACACCATCATCACTTTTCTTCTCAAAGTTTAATATACTTCCACCAAGAGGAACAGACACACATCCTTGTGAGTTTCCCTGCATAATGCTTGCACTAGTATACGCATCTACAGCAATATTGCTGCAAGAAACAATGCCCAATTGAGGCTCCATGTATCCAGCATCAACACCTTTGAGTGCATCAAAGGTTCCATCACAGATATTCACATTATCATGAAAAGCAGAAGGGTGCTGATTAGCTGTTAGAGAAAATAAGTTACTTTGAGAACTACGATGCAAAAGATTGTCCATCATGCTACTTTGGTCATTCAAGGAACTTCTCTCCTGTAAACATCTTGTCACGGCATCCTCATTAGAAAGAATATGATTATCACTAACATCCTTAGTTAATTTAAGATCAGAAGAAAAATCAAATCCACCATACTCAACTGCATCTTGTGTGCAAGAGCTAAAAGAAACATTACTAATGTAGCCACTGTGAACACATGTTCTTTCATCAATAGATGAGCTAAATAGATCACTGTCAAAAATATTTTCCTCAGCAGAGTCCTTCAACTCGGAAGTCTGTGTCCTGTCCATATTACTTAGAGATGCATGTTTAAGTTCACAATGAGATGTGACAAGTGAAAAACCCTCAGAACTACTCTGCAGTTTAACATCAGAAAAAACATCTTTAAATTCAGCCTGGTCTGTGCCACACACAATTAGTTGTTTGTCATCATTAATGACCTTATCATCTGCAATCTCCATATCCTCCTGTGAACTAATAAGATGTCTATCCTCTAAACTTTTAGCAGCAAATATATTCACCTCAGAATTTGGAGCCAGTGTGCTGCTATCAAAACTTATTTTTTGAGTGTTCTCTTCTACTAATTTCACAGAAAGCCCAAGCCCATTGTTGTCAACTCCACAGGGAACAGTTTCAGGGCACCCACTATTTTTATCCTGACTAGCAAAATTACTAATGCCCCCTTTTATGCATGTCGCAGCATTTATATCCTCTGAAATTTGACCATTGTCACTATTATTATTGGAGAAGGGCGTTGAGAAAACTAAAGGAATATAAAGATTGCATGCAGCCTCAGTAGACTCAATAGCACCAACCAACTTCTCACTTCCTACATTACAAACTATATCATTCACGTGAGAACATCCCTGAACTGAACTTCCATCATTCTTATCAGCCTCCAACAGTTTTTTATCTTCCGTTTGACGGTCAAAGCCTCCAAAGTCATCACTAGCATCTCCTGATTTACAACCCAAAGGTAGATCACTGTTGAAATTTCCACTCTCAATTGATAATGATATTGGGAGCTGATTCTCTTGACCACTGTGAATAGATGCACCAGCTAATGACAAATAATTTGCATTGGCATCAGTCTTCGTGGCTCCGGCAGGGACATGACTAACACTCTGCATGTGTTACAAAAAGTTAAGCAGTTCTTTACATTATTGGAATTGAAAAAATAAATAAACGAGACGTTAATAAATTAGCTTACACTTTCAGATGCCATGTTCATACTACTGGACAATTGCTGAGCACCATCATCAGTACAACTAGATTTTAAATGGCCCTTATCTTGAACACCAGAAACAGAAAGCAAGTACGCAGAAGCTTCTTTAAAAGACTCAAACTGGTGCCCACCAGGACTGATGAATCAAATTACATAAGAATCAATCGTAAGAAACGGTAATGTCTACAGGAAAGTAACAGTTCAATATATGGATAAATTTGAACCAATAGAATTTAGGTTACATCTGACACAGTAAATATCTTCATCCTTAACAAGTCATAAGTAATAGAAAATACTTAAAGCAACATCATTCCTTAAAGATTAATTTTATCATTTTAATGTCAAACTCAAATTCCCAAATGTTTTCATCTCTCCATCCACTTTTCATGATATCTTTTTAACAAAAAATGCAGCATTTTGAGGTGAAATGGTTTCATATCATATGAGCTTTTCATGTTAACGGTGAAATAAGAAGGATGGGATTGATATGGATTTCATATTTGAGTGAATAAAATAAATTCTCAAGACGCAAAAATAATAAAGGATGTGTTAGAAACAGAAAAAAAAAAGTATATATATATATATATATATATATATATATATATATATATTTTTTTATATATTATTGTGAAAGTAGGAGCGAACTAGTTTAAAATGTCTGCAGGAATAGAAAACGAAAATGCCACAGTATAATTCAGAGATCATAAGAAGGCTAAGATTAAAAGTAGAAAATATTCACATAACTTGAATACAGCGAAAATAAAAATCAGTACCAGAGATCTAATGATTCATTACAATGATGACGAATAGTGCAAAAACCACAAGACATACAAACTTCATATTAATTAACCATGAATGATTGAAGGTATTCTGAAAAAATCATGGCTGCCAAAATAAAATCCCATAACTCGAAAATGGCTAATAAATACTTTTTTATTAAAACCAAAAAAAAAAAAGCCATCAAAACCAAAAAGCACACACAAAGGTCCCAGGAAACTCTCCCTAGTACAGAGCAAAGACAAGATCCTTTTTTCGAATAACTAAACCCACTCATCTCCCCTCACCCTAAAATATATGGCAAACACAAGTTTTTTCCATACATCTATAGTTAACTGCTATTAGTGCTATAACATTCATTTTCAAACAAAAAAATATTAATCAAGAATATAGATTGCAAAATAAATTAGAAGCCTTCAGCATTCAAGTAAGTCTCCTATTTTAAACATTTTCTAATTTTTATTTACTATTTGATTGAACTTAAGACCATGGAGAACACCAACAATAAAGCGGAAAAAGAAAAATATAAGGGATATCTTATGATGAAACCAAATATATAATAACATTTTTCAGAAAAAAAGGGAAAAATCTTCAGTTCTTCTTTCTCAATAGAAGACTAGATAATATTCGCTTATACCATTAAACACATTTTAAAAGTACAAGCCACCCCTTCCAAACCCCAAGAAAATATGCCAGTGCATTGTTATATATTAAACCAATCTACGGTTAACGTTAACATCTAAATCAAACTAAACACATCATTAATCTCTCTCCTTCCCTTTCACATACAGCAACCAACTTAAACTCCATTTCATATTTGATATTTAAGATATCAAATATTTGCAGATATTGATAATGTGATTTTAAAATACAAAGGACAGAGTCATAATTTCAAAATCAAAGGGGATGCAGCAACATATTATGGGGGTACAGGAAAAATATCCTTATTGAATGTGTAAATAGAAATAATAATATAAAAATTCCTAATATGTAATTATCTGTAATTAAATCGGAAAACCCAAATATATACCCCACCTTCAATTAATCTCCACTATAAATCTCCACTATAAGTTGAAATGACTATGATAATATTTGATATCTATATAAGATTACAAAATTTTAAATTACTATTAAAACTATGTTTTTATACATGTATCTAAATATTTGTAAGTTTATTTTAACTAATAAAGTCAAATTCTTTAAAATACAGACCATTAAAGATTGAAAAGTTCTAATTTAAGTCATGCAAGAAAACGACATTTTAATACCTAACACATATTTAAAAACAAAACATAACTAATCATTATACTCTTGTATCTTAAATCTATACCAGAAAATATACGTATGTTTAAATATTAGTTTATAATTTTCATTAAAATTCTTTATTATATAAATATAAAAATAAATTAAAACAAAGAAAAAATTTCTGAATAGCTTAAAAAATATAAACGTAAAGCCCGTTCTCTTGAAAACTTAACAAATACTGAGGTTATTTTTCAATCAATTTGAAAAAGGCCCATTATCCCAATTTTTCCACATTATGCGCTAGTGTCACTATCACACAGGTACAGAGCGGAGTGGCACCCCCCACGGGGAAGGTCACATCGCACGTTGGTGTTGCTACAGTCACCGCTTCACATCCAAAATCGCAAGGATCGGCGACATTTTCAACAATGTTTTTGGCAACGCTTCCCGCGAGACATGCAAACAAGAATTGCACCTTTTCTTCTTTGTTTTTTCGTTCAGCTACAGTGGTGATTCATGGTTGGCTGTTTTTTGGACATGGCAATTGGTTGTTTTGCAGCTTTTGCGGTTTGGACCTCAAGAATATGAAACTTAATCAAAATATTTGTACTTGTAGGTGTTTTCAATATTTTTTCAGCATGCGCCCATGCACACAAATACATACACAATACATGCATATATATACATATACATATATATATATATATATATATATATATATATATATACATATACATATATATACACACACACACATTATATAATATAAGATCTTGTTAGGGATCAAAACAATGGTAATCCTATTACCACTATCCTGCTATAGCAGTTTTGGGGATGACCAGTCTGCGTCACTATCCGCTATTAACTACTATGCTAGAAACTCTTTTCCAATAGTACAGTGGATTGGTAGCAATGAGATGTGTAACTTGCATGCAATCATAAACTCAAAATTCCATTTTTTTTCCTTTTCTGATTAGAATTTAATTTAACATCTTCAAACTCTTAATAGTTGAGTGGACTGGTAGAAAGGACATGTGTACTTTGCATTCTGTCATAAACTCAAACAATGTCCAAAGAGATAGGCCTGTGGGATTTAAATTAATGTATCCTTTTGGAAACCACCTATTCCTCTCATAAAGTAGACTCGTGTCTTCATGCTTCTATTCCCAGAAAAATTAAAAAAGAAAAATAAAAGTATCCTATTTCCATTTTTCCTGCTTTCAACATAACATGCGCAAAGAATGTCATGCTTTAAAAATTCAAAGTATCAGAATTGTATGAGTTGTGGTAAGATTCTTGCAGTTCAATTCTGAGATTAAGTAATTCAGATCACATGCACAATAGTTTTTGGAGCTGAAACACCGTTGAATTATCTAAATCAAAAAAGTTGCACTTAATATGAATCCATATCGATAATTTAATGACTTGCTTTTTTGCAGGGCCTATGCTGATGTTTTAAATTCCGGATAGCAAAGTGTAGTAGCCAGCTCCGAAAATGATATACAAAGATAGTGTATAACTAGGGAAGCGACAATGTAAAAAAAAAAAAAAATTATAGTGTATGCAATGTGTGTAAATTCTAAAAATGATAAGAATTACTTGAAATTAATAACATCCTTAAACAAAACATGCAAGTAAATACCTGCTAAGCCCAAGTTTACTTGATAGAAATTATTCTAAATCCAAGTCTTCTTAATCATTTCAACTCCAAAAATGGCCCCTCAAGAAAGTCCTAATGTCTGTTCAGAGGGATTATTTTGGGAATCAACAAACACTACTATAGGACCCGCCATTCAGCCTGATATTTGGTCTGTTACAGCCATTACACTAAACTGCTCGGCTAAAACAGCCCCTCTCTGAACTGCTATAGTGAGTTATTTAAAACATTGGGTCATACAGATGCCATTATGCATACCCGTTTTTATTTTTGTTACTACTGTTATGACTTGAATCATGGTCTATATATTTTTTGGTGATGAATAAGTTGAAGTTTATGTTTCACTCTATTAACTATAATGCTAATTCACTTTCCTTTTAGTCCAATGGTAGGCTCAAATGGGGGAAGGTAGAGAAACGATAAAGTAGTCGAAAAGAGTGGAGCAAAGTGCGACGAATTGAACCAATGCAATTACAACTAATGTCAGTAGCTTAACCAACTGAATAACGATCTACTTGACTTTAAAATGTCAAAACCCATGTTTTACTAGTGAATCTTCCTGTTATTCATATTCGGGAACAATTTAGGAAATAGGTCTTCGGATTCACTAGTCATATCCTAGTTTGATAACATGTATTATTGGTTTAAAAGATTAATTTGGCATAAAACAACACAGTAAAATTTACAAGACCATATGACATAAGATTTTTTTTAAAAGACTTTTATAATCAAGACTTTTTAGTTAGAATTTCAATGTTGTTATATAGAAAATATTTATAAGATTTATGGATTTACAAAATTTGAAGGGACTCCATCATATTTTTATTGAACATTAAGTCAATGAAAAAGATAGCAGAGAAATAAAAAAGTTTTGGATAAAAAAATATGTTTCCAATCTTTTGATAGCTAATTCTAGTTCTTTTTCCTTTACCTATCATACTAATCAAGTGTTTGCAAATATCTGTAAATTACACTCAAACAAAATTTTAGTATTTAATTTTTTAAGTTGCTCATAACAATGAATTGAGAAGGCGTGGAAAGGACCTAGAAAAGGCACACAAAATAAACAAAATGAGGCATGATGAGAAAGAGGTAAAAAGCATTAAAAATGGTAATCCACATGTGTTTGGAAATGGTGTAATAAGACTTATATGTGTTTTATCCGACACAAAAGAAAACCCAAGTAGGCAAAGTCTTTATGCGTTTTTGAAATTTTCTTTTTAGAGATGATCACGACGAATTCGTCCAAACAAGTTTACTAATGGCAAAAAAAAAAGTACAGAGATCTATTTACCTGGTTGCAGAGAATAATGTAGGATAGGGGAAAGTAACCTAATAACGTATAAATTTCAACCAAAAGGAAATGAACTATTGGTAATGAGAGAACAAAAAAGTCTAATAAAGACTTGAGAGTTCGAGTGGGAGTTAGATGAGTGTAGTATTTATACATTCTACTGAAAAGTATAATTCAATCTACTAAATAATCCATCCAAATTTGAATATTTTTCAATACGAGACCTTTTGTGTGTAATAAAAAGTTTCAATTGAATACCACTAAATTTTGACAAGCTCTTCTAATTGTACTAATTAAATGCCACAATGGTTTAAAAAAATCTTTCACGATCGCAACCCAATATTCTCTCTTAAACATTCATTTGCAAACCTAGCCAAATGCTAAAGGTCTATAACAAGTAGAGAGAAAGGCTGCAAATATTCACGTAGGAAACAGCTGAACTCTGATGCAGGTCAATAGTCACAGTTGATAATTACAGATACGTACAAAAACCTATGAAGCCCGGACACGCCATATCAATGGCGTTCCAACACGCATCGGACACCGACACACACGTACATACTTGTACGATACACGTGTCAAGTGTTCAATTTGAAAGACATTTTTATCTTTGGCATGATTTTGATATGACTTCAACACAATGTTAATAACCACAAATTCAATGATTTTCTAAAAAAACCCATAAATTAGTAAACTTCTCACATAAGTTTTTATTATGATTATAAAAATAAGGAAAAAATCTTAAATGATCATTATTTTTCACTTTTTTGGATATTAGATAGATATATAAGATTCTTTTTTTGTTAGTTGACAATGTGTTAGTTAAAAGTTTGAAACTAATATGTATATACATGACGTGTCCGTGTCCCTTGTCATTCGTTTTTTCAATTTAGCCGTATCTCACTCCGTGTCGTATCCGTCGTATCTCACTCCGTGTCGTATCCGTCGTATCTCACTCCTTGTCGTATTCGTGTCTGTATCCGGGCTTAATAGACAGAAACCCACTTCCTTGGAACACTTAGCAAGATTAAGAAAACTCTCAACAACACAATTTTGAGTGCAATGTCGAGGTTTTCAACGTGTTCGCAACAGCAATTGTGGCCAATCAACCTCACCTATTCGTTCGCAATTTTCAACAATGTTTCAATTAATCACCTCAGTTCTATTTAAAACCTAGTTCAGAAGCATTATACAACCCTCCCCAGTTTTCAAGCAAGCACAATAACAAGCAGCCAGACAAAATATGAAAGCATGGTTCTATGTATGTATCGAGACATTGAATTGAAGAACCAATCAAAGAACGAAAACAATCGCATGTAATTAGAGAGTATATGAAAAGGAAAAGGAGTAGAAAAAACCTTACGTAACGGCGACAAACAACAGAAGCACGACCTGCCCTCCTCAAAAGGGTAATAACTATCTTCCATCCGGTTGGCAACAAGTCGCCAAGATCACTGGCCTGGACAATCCGCCTCTTCTTCCTCTGACTCGCCCACTCTCCATTCAGAGTCTCCAAAAATTCCAACAGCAGCGGCTCCGTCTCCAACCCTTCGGTTCTTCTCTTCAACTCCTCCCCAAACGGATCATAATCCAAACCATCAGCGTCCATACCAAATCCCCTCTCGTTGACCGTGACCACTGCGCTGGCCTCTTCGTTAACCTTCTTGGTCTCCTCCTCGAAAACCGATACCGAATTATCGTTCTTCCTCGGCCGCCCGCGTTTCCTCTTCCTATTAGAAGCATCAATAACGTCAATCGGAACGTTCTGAAACGCCACGGACACCGGAGGCGGTTGTTTGAACTCAACATGGACTGGAAACAGTTGACGGTCCACCGCATCACCGCGGTCAGGGCGCAGCGCGTTGCGGAGAGGCTCGACGCCAAAGAGTTGCTGCAGCAGAGAGATAATTTGGGAGTTTTCTTGGTCCACGGGCTCCGGAATGTGGTAAGAGGAGGAGGCGGGAACCGCAGAATTTTGTTTGCGCTTGTTGAGACGTAGTTTGGAGTAGGTCTGTTTGCGGCTGCCCGCGGATTCGTTGAAATTGGAACGGTCGATTTTGGGAATGACGGAATCGTTGTCGCTGGCTCGGCGGTGGCGGTGAGTGGCGGCAGAGATGGAGAGGGTATAGAGTTCGGGCTGAGACATGAGGCGGAGGTCAACTAACGGAAGAGAGTCAATGTGATTGGAGGAGGGTTCCGCTTCCGCTTCCGGCGTCGACATGGAGACGTGTTGGGCAGGGGCACCGTGATTGCAAATGAATCTGACTTAGAAGGAAATTGGTGCAAATCTTGCAGGCCTCTCTCTATTCTTCCAATTTTGAACTGTCCCTGTAGATTTTCACTATTCCTGATGTAAGGGTTTGTTTTGGGATAATTACAATTACAATGGTTGAAGATTAAGTATTAAAACCCTGAATTCTCCTCACACAACTTTATCCACTGAAACTCCTAGAGGAGGAAATTGAAAGTGTAGGGCCCAAGATCGCTTCCAGCAATAAAGATGAACCAATCTTATTTTATTTTTTGCTGTTTTTGTATGAAACCTGGATTTCTGTATTTTCGACCTTGCTAATTACACCTGATTTAAATTTAATTGTAATCATTTCAAATTAAATTTATATTTAATGGTGAATCAGGATTATACTTTAAATTATCTCAATTATATCTGGTATCTTTTGTTCTGAACATGTATGCATATGTATATAGTAATAATAGAATGTTTTTTTTAATAGATAAAATCATATTTACCAAAATAAAATAGTAATTCAGTTCTTCATATTTTTTAATTCAGTTCTTCATATTTTTTATATTATTTATCAGTGAATGCGAATCTATATTCACTTCATATTACAATAATAACAAATATATTATATACATATATAATTAAAAAACTATTATAATAACTATTAAAAAAGAAAACTGACTATTAAAATAATAAAAAGTATATAAAAAATTATATTTTATTAATTTTTATAATAATATATATTTAAATAAAAGTAACAGCAATGTTTCATTATATTGACTAATGATGATGAATAGTCTTTTTATAAATCAATAAAAATCAGTTATATTTATAAGAGTAAAAAGAATATATATATATATATATATATATATATATATATATAATAAATACAAATATATTTTTAAATAAAATTATGTTTACATATAACTAATAAAAACAAATGTACTTGTATATTCTTATTTATTTTGTTTCAGAAATTAAAAACCATTTGGTGTAGGTTGAAATTTGTGTTGATTCGACAAACCTAAAGTTTGATCCAATTCTACCCAAGTTATTTGTTGATTCAATTTGTTGTGAGACAAAGCACGAACTGAGTCGGCTACGATCGAATGTCGAGATGACTAAACCCGAGCTGAAGATCAAGACATGTCGATTGGGCCAAAAGTTGAGACGGGTCAATCAAGCCGAAGATCGAGATAAGATAAGTCACCTTGTGTCCAAGGTCGAGACCAATCGATCAAGTTGAAAGTTGAGACAAGTTTGCACAGACTGAAGGTCAAATTAATTAGGTGTAGGTCAAAAGTCAAGCCAATTCGACGCAGACCGAATGTTAAGCCAATTTGATAATGTCAAAGGTCGAGCAGATTCAATCAGGCCAAAGATTGAGCCGATTTGACTCGAGATGAATGTCGAGCCAAGTCGATTGTGGTTGAAGGTTAAGATGAGATAATTTAATCGAAGGTAGAGACAGATCAACATAAATTAGAGATCGAGATAGTTCACTCGGACAAAAGGTCAAGTTGAGTCAAAGATTAACATGATTCAACTAGAGTCTTAGGTGAAGGCGAGTCAATGTGACCAAAGGTTAAGACGAGTCGATTGGGAAAAAGATCGAGACAAGTCAGCACATGTTGAAGGTCAAACCGATTCAAAATAGGTCGAAGGTTGAGCAAATTTGGATCAAACTGAAGGTCGAGCAAATTTGACCCAAGCTAAAGGTTGAGTTTATTTGTCGTGAGATGAATGACGAATTGAGTTAATCAAATCGAAGGTTGCAATGAGTCGATCGAGCTGAAGGTTAAGATAAGTAAACTCGGGTCGAAGTTCGAGATAGGTCACACATGTCGAAGAATAATATTGGTTGGCATGGATTGAAGGCCAAGAGAAATCGGTTCAGGCCGAAGGTCGAGCTGAGTTAGTCTGGATCGAAGGTCGAGCTGAGTATACCCAAGTCAAGATGAGTTCGTCCTAACCGAAAATCAAGACAAGTTGTCTTGGTCGAAGGGTAGGGTTTAGTTATCTAGACATTCTTAAAATAAAATTTGTCTTAAAAGATAAATTAAATTGTTTTATCCAAACAAGAAAATGAAAATCTAAGATGTTTCAATTACTTCATTCAAATCAACTATTTAAGAAATAAAAATAATCTTATTACTCCATTCATATATTATACGTTTTTATTTTCTAAAATTGGTAAAATTCTTTATCCAAATAATGTAAAAATCAAAGAAAATAAAATCTAATAATAATAATAATCATAGAAAATCAACAAACAAAATGTGACATAATCTTAACCATGAATTCAGTTCATTAATAGTTCATTAATTATATTTTTCATAAGACATCGCCACATAAAAACTCATGTTAGTTGATTTTTCTTTATTTGCATTAAAGGTAAAATTTTACTTAAATTTTCTATATACATACATGTCGTCACCCAATTTTGTCTCGATAACAAAATTTAATTTAAAAAATAAAAAAAAATATATAAAAATAGTGAACATCGAATTGACTACAAATATATACTTTTTTACTTTTTACTTTTTATCTTATTTCAATTTCAATTTTTGTCCGGTTTTGTTTTTTATTTTTATTTTCTTTTACTTTTATATTTATTGTTTTTAATTTTACTTTATTTTTATTTTACCTTTTCATTTTTTTTTAATTTTTATCTTATCTCGGCTCCCTTTTTTATTTATTTATTATTATTAGTATTACTGTTTTTTTTTATTTTTTGTTTTTTTTCGGTTTGTCTTTATTATTATTATTTATTTTTTCTCTTTTTGAAAAAACAATAATACATGTAAGGAAAAAAAAGAAAGAAGAAAGAAGAAAAATAATTAATTAATTAAATTAGAAATTAAAAAAAATTATGATGAAAAAAAAAAGTTCATTTGTTGTCCGATCATCCGATTAGTGAAAGTCAGCTCTTTTCTTTATGCACACTTTTGGGTCTATGCATGAAATGGAAAATCTTAAGTATTTGCATATCACTGCGGCAACCAGTAACATGGGCAGGCAATTATGGCAATATAGCTATTGTAAAGTGGCAGGAAGATGATCGGCTGCATGCTTTCACCATTTTTTAAATATCCATACAGAAGATGAATGAAACGGGAAAGATGGAAACAACTCATGGGGAATAGGAAAGAGGATTGACTGATTAAAAAGAGGGAAAATAAGAGGTATTTAGAGATTAGAAAAAATTCCATCGCAGAGGGGAAGAGCGCACAAAAAGGAAAGGGCTGAGAGGAGAACTAGCAGAGAGCAACAAGGTGAAAAGGAGCACACAAGGGAGAACGAAAAAAGAAAAGGCAAAGAAGAAGGTGAGCGAGCACGAGAGGAAGAGGCACTAAGAGGTAAGTATGTTACTTGACTTGAGAGTCTTTGAGTGCTTGCGTAGATGTGATTTGAAGTATATGTGGCTTGTTGTGCACTTGAACGAATATGATGTTGAATATGATGTGTTGTTATGTTATGCTCTATTTTGTTGATTCTTGATTCCGTGGGAGTTGTTGTCACCTCCATTTTCATGTATTTACATGTGCTTGTAACCTTGCATCCAAATAAATCTAAATAAAAGAAAATGGCCAGAACCCGACCACTTCAACCTGCAACCAGAATACACACAACAACAAATTTACATCCATCTGATCATAACACCACATTTTACATTCCTCATCCCCCATTCAATCATTCTCGGACAACGACACTCACCTTCATCAGTTCCCCCACCATTACATACTCCACACTCATGTCTTCCACCTGCGAAAAACAACAAAAAACAGAGACCCAAAAGCAGCACCCATTTGGCCATTAGAACACCTCCCTTCATACTCATCATTTAATCTCAAAATCACTTTCCTCCATTACCATGCATACCCATCACCCTTTTCATCTCACATCTGCATAAAAACCAAAATGAAAATAACACGACAAGTTCCAATAGAGAAGCATTTTTTTTTAAAGAAGAAAATAAAAAAAAGTAGGAAAAACAATTGTTGGTGGTTGTGCCACCGACGAGCCGGAGCTCTGAACGGTGGTGTGTTCGCATGACGGTTGCAAACCCAATTGTGGTGGTTGGCACACTGGTGGCGAGCCGCATAGTCTATGGCACCTTTCTCCCTCGCGGAAGAAAAGGATCGAGGATTGGAGTCTATGATCATAATACTATTCCAACATAAAATCAATTTCGAATAAAGATAATATATTTGTTGGATTTTATTTTAACTTTATATGGAAAACATCAGTCATTACGGTTTGGTTGGAACTTTATTAAGTCACTTAAGATCTATTAGATGAGGTCCATTATATCGTCTATTAAAACGTTATACGAGGTTATTAAATTGATTGGTTAGTGATAGAACTATCTTTATAAGATCTGTAAATCCATTTAGTCGTAACAAGAATACATGTTAGAATGCTCTTATAATTGCATAACACTTAGAGAGTTTGTTATTATCAAAATTGTTAGATGGTCTACATGAGATAGATTATTTGTTGAAGTTCTTAAGATTAGATTGTTTGGTCTTAACATATATAACATGGAAGTTAGAACTAATTAATGCACCTAATTACCCATCATCATCAATTTTGACAAAACATAGTTATGACTTATCAACCGATCTTTATCATTACCCTTGTAGTGTTGATGGGCGCCAATTAGATAGTGTGTTACTAACTTAATTGTGTTTGACAAAACTTTAGTACCGTTGGGCGCAAAAGAGTTAATGAATTCACTAACTTGTTGACGTTGGACACTACAAAGGGACTTTTGGACACAACTCTCGATTTAAAATCCAGGGAGCACCGAGGGATTTGTCGTTGGGCGCCACCCTATTTTGGGTTATGGACAGTCTTAGTAAAAGTTTGATTCCCGATTCATTAATTGTTGAATCGAGTTAAAATTTTGACATCTAGTCCTAAACGTATGGTTATTGATTTTGACTATTGAAATGGCCACTTAGAGATTCGTTCGTGGTTAGAAAATACATTTCAAAATTTTTATATTATAATTAGATATTATGATAATGCATGAAAATTACTATATTAGAATGCTACATATATAATTTTAACTATTTAATTTTTAATTAATAGAAATTCGTTTTAATCTTACTATGCAAGTTTCAAAGTATATGCATGATTATAACCATTCATGAACATAAATATTTTAGTACTAATGAGTAAAACTCAGTTTTAATAAGATGTTTTTTCAAATACATATTTCTTTGGGTCCATGGACAAATGTAGCAAGCTAAATATATACTTTGATTAATTTAAGAATTGACTTAATATGGTATTGTGTAAAAAAAAAGAAGGTTAAATTATGCTATGAAAGTTTCCCAGAACATCGCAAACAGAGATCGAGAAAGGGACCAAAAGACAAATGGTGTTAGTGGGAACATGAGTGTGCGGCAATTACTGTTAACACCCCCCATCAATTTCTTTATCCACCTCATAAATATAAGGAAAATACCCAAATACTCGTCACCACCATTGCATCTCACCCCTGATTTCATTATCACCGCTACTGTTGGCGACGCCACTGCTACTAGACAAATATTACAGAAGAAGAAGAAAGAAAATGCTAAAAAGATCCATTCCAAAAGAGGTTTTTCTGAAAAATATTTCATATGTTTCGGAAAGTCTTTCCGAGAATCATTTCATGTAGGGGTACTACAATTGTTTCAAAAAAATATGTTCCTAAATGTATTTCACATGTTCCGGAATTTTTTTCCGAAAATCTCATCTTAAAAATTTTCTTACGAAAATTCTGTTCCGAACAATTACATTCCAAAAAATGTTATTTCAGCAATTCTGAAAATCCAGAAATCACTTTTCCAAGAATAAAATGGTTATTTTATAAAATTGATAGGGTGCCGAAGAAATTTATGGGGTGCAGAAAGTCGCCGCCTCTGGGCGGTGACATGTATTACTAACAACCGTGGCCACAGAAATATTTCCGAAAATAAAAGACTACTTTTTCTATTTTTAAAAATCTTATTGATTTATTATATAAATATTTCTAGTAAAAACTAAATTTGTTATTAACGAAAATGAAAAAATATATTTGATATCAAATATGCTTGATGGTGTCAACAGGTTTCTAAATCTGAGTAATGAAAAAAAAGGTGAAATATTAAGTTGTATCATGGGTAAAAATATAAAAGCAAAAGATAACCATGAAAAGAAGTAAAAAGGTGAAGTATAGGCTAGAAGTGATTGCAAAAAGAATAGTAATAAAATTTTACTTAGCTGTTGAATTAATGCAACTTAATAAAGATAATTTAATTTAATATAAAAAGATACATCGGTTCCTTTTATTTATATATATATATATATATATATATATATATATATAGAGAGAGAGAGAGAGAGAGAGAGAGAGAGAGAGATAGATAACACATAAACACTATTTTTTTTCTCAACACTCACCTAACACCAATAAAATGATACTTTGATATTAAAATATCAAATAATATCAAATAATTTGGGATAAATTAACTAGAAGAGTGGAAAATATATTTTCTTTTATTATTATTAGAAGAATGTAAAACTTTTCATGAATTGAAAAAAGAGTGTCTTTATATTTGTATTCCAATATGGTGAAATACTCAACTCATTCTATTTATAAGATTACAATCAAAAGTGTTTATTTATATCACACAACATTATTATAAAAATAATAATTAAAAATTAAAATATCAACTTACATATTTTAACAATCAAATAAATTATACATTAAAATTATATAAATATTATTGAACAATATTTTAGTCTTTTAAAAGAATAAAATTATATATATATATATATATATATAGTGACGGATCTGACAAAAAATGTTGGAGGGGCTAAAGTAATATAATTTTGAGATTATTAGATTCGATCATTAGTATAATGCTTTAATAAATGAATTCTCTAACTGAATTGATAATTAGTCTAATGCTTCAAAATATGTGAAGAAATAGAGTTTATCTTCTTTTCATCAATAGTTTCTTTTTTATCACTTTTAAAAAATGAATTTATTCTTTTATTTTTTATCAATATACTTTTCTTTTGTAAATAACATTAAAAAATAATTTATCATAGTATTTTTTTTTTTATGATTGAGACACATAATTATTAAAAGAAAATATATTATAATCAAGTCATAATTAAAATTTGGTTATGAAAAAACACATAATACATTATTTATTTTTCTTCTATATTCATAAAAAAAATGAATATACAAAAAAGTTCATGAGATAAAAAATAATGTTTGTCGAGACAAGAGATAAGAAAGGGATGTAATAGAAGAGAAATGAGAGCAAAAATAATGAGTTTGTATCTAACTTTCTTTTTCTTCAAGAACAAAAAGAAAACATATGAGAGTAAGAAATGATTACAATATTAGAGTGAGAAATTATTACAATTTGTGAAGAACTAAAAAGATAATAAGAAAGAAAATAAAAATTATCTTAAAAAATATTTGGTTTAATTACTCTTTTGATTCATGTTTTGGTTTTAAAATGTTAAATTGATCCTCTAGTTTTTTTAGTTTTAATTTGGTCCCAATTATTAAAAAATTGATACAATTTGATCTTTTACGATAAATTTCGTTAAATTTTTTAAAACAGATCAATGACTTTTTTTATTAAAATTGAAACTCTTAATATATGGTTTATTTTGTTGGTGTAATTAACATTATTGTAGGATCAATTTTTGACAAAAAGAGGAACAAAAAATAAATTAAACCTAAATATTTTTATTCTTTATTATATTTAATTTTATGTTTTATTATTTATTAACACTAAATTTTGTGCTTTATAAAATAAATGAAAAAAATACACAATTTAATTTTCATCAATTTCTAAAATATATTACCTGTAATTTAATAAATTATATATATATATATATATATTATAAATTTAAAAAAGTTTAAAATTAAAGCACCTCTCTGCCCCATTAAAATCCGCATATTA
>Ga0214545_1000270_pt1 | contig 74139 bp, 33 predicted proteins | sample CNSS4metaG_FD_160064 | JGI IMG/M metagenome (GOLD analysis project Ga0214545, IMG submission 160064) | Root nodule microbial communities from cowpea collected in UCLA plant growth center, Los Angeles, California, USA - CNSS4 | ecosystem: Host-associated > Plants > Roots > Nodule | place: USA...
CACACACACACACACACACACACACACACACACACACACACACATATATATATATGAGAGACTTATGAGTTAATTGTAATTAATCTGATTTAAAAACAATAGTAATCAATAAAATAAATATAAAAAATTGTTTATCCATAAATAACATTTATCTTTAGAATTAATATTGCATAAAAAAACCAATAACAATAGGATTTTTTTTTTTATAATTATACTAATGTTATTATGATATCATAGTCTATCCTAAAAATGTTTGTTGGGTCTATCATGTCACCCACTATCATGTCATCCACTATCATATACTATTGGACCACCCACAAATATCTAGTATGATGCACATGATATCCATGCCTCGACATGAAGGTAATGTGTTAAAGATATCACATCAATTAAAGATAAGACCAATTTATAACATACAAGTGGGGATAATCTTGACCTTACAAGTTAATTTTGTGAGAATAAGTTAAACTTAAACTCACTTCCTAATATATTTATCTTAAGTCAAAAGTGACTTCTTGTTCAAAGAATATTCACCTTGAGTTAGGATGACTTATTGAATGAATACTTGGGTTGAGTCAATAGTAACTAGTTGACATATTACTTGATTAAATAAGGAATGACTTGTGAAAATAATACTTAGTCGAGTCAACAATAACTTGTTGAAAGAATATATGGTTAAGTCATAAATGACTTATGAAAATAATATTTGAACGAGGTCAGCCACAAGTGGCTATAGGCCGAAAAAATTATTGGTTGTACTTTATAACAATAGTCTGCATAGTAAAACTTGATTGATTGGTCAAGAACTATATGTGCTTTGTACCATCAGATAAACCCAATATAAAAAGTTTGAGTATTTTTTTTAATTATATTATAGGTTAATTATATATTTGTTAAACAATTAAAAAAAGAAAAAATCATTACAAATTATCTTGCAAAAATATTTGTTAGATTATATAAATTTTATATACGAATAATCGGACAAAATATCTTCAAATGATAAGTAAAAAACTGTGAATTTTCAAAACACAATTCAACCCTTTTTTTTTTTCAAGAAAACCTTACTCTCGAATCATATATAAGCTTAAACAAAATATATGTCGATGAAGTGAGATATGCAAATGGCAATACCCCTAAAACAAACCAAATAAGTTATTGAAAACAACTCATTCTGCACAAACAGAAAATAAATTAATATAATTATCATATTGTTTTTTTCTACTTCATGTTTTCTTAATTATTAATATTCAACTATAATTACATTCCTGCCTCAGATATAACCAAACCTTAAATTGTTTTTAATTATCATTACATCTTACCACACAAATATAAAAGCAATGAATATAATAGAAGCTTACAAAATTTTATTTCTACTTATGCTCAAAATCAATGAATTTGTACTACCAAAATTAAGTTCAGAGCACAAGCAAAATCTTTCATATACTCTTAAATGAAATCTAATTATATTACAACAATAACCATTACATAAATCTCTAGTTCAACAACTGAATCCTTAATATCATCCTTGAAAATAAATGAAGAAGTAAATTTATATTATTTTTATCTTCACAATACCTTTCCTTTTATCACTTAAAAAATAAATATATTATTTTATTCTTCATCAATATACCAATTTTTATTTTTTAAATTAAGACTAAAAAATCATTTATAAAAATCTAATAAAAAATTGAGAGACATAATTACAACAAAAAATATATGTTTCACATCTAAATAAAGGTTATAAAAAAATATATAATACATAATTTTTCTTTCTTCATAAAAAAATAAATATACAAAAAACTCAAGATGAAAAATATTAAATATCTATTGGAAGTCCCACATCGACTAGAGATAAGGCCAATTTCATAATATATAAGTGAGTTGCAAACCTCACTTTACAAGCCGATTTTGTGGGGTTGAATTAGGCTTAAAACTCATTTCTAACATGGTATCAGAGTCAAGTTAGAGTCTATCCTAGCGATTTTTTTTTCTTGGACGCAAACCTCATCTTACAAGCCGATTATCTGGGGTTGAGTTAAGCTTAAAGTTCACTTCTAACGATATCAAACTAATATTTCACTATCAAGAGACAAAAAAGAATTACCTTTTTTATCTTAAAGAAGAAAAGAGAACTAGTGAAAAATGAGAGGGAGGAGAATGAATTGTGTGTAACTTTCTATTTATTTTTAAAGCGAAAAACAAAAGATGATATGCAACAATAGTAAATGAGTACAATATGTGAGAAACTTAAAATGAGAGAGAACAAGAAAAATATCTCAATAAGTTTTATTATTCTCTATTGTATTTAATTTTATATTTTATTATTTGTTATTATTAAATATTATATTTTATAAAAGAAATAAAAATCAATCTAAAAAATTTTAAAAATTTTGGGGGGCCATGGCCCCCCTAAAAGCCTTCTAAGATCCGTCATTGCATGAGCTCAAAATAGCGAAAAATGTTAAGTATCTTCTTAGTATATGAACTTTGATGCAAAATTGAAATTTATCTTTGTAAAAAACTTTGATATATTTTGGTCCTGAAACTTTAAAATGAATACATATAGTCATTTTAATCCAACTACATTAAATTTTACTAATGTGTCAAATGCGTTTTTCAACTGACATTGAAACGAGAGTGTGTAAAATCATGTAAACAACTCAAATACTAGCATAAATTGCGTTCGACAGGTCAAAAAAGTTTAACATAATTGGGTTAAAAGGACTATATTAATTAATTTTTAAAGTTTGAAGACCAAACTATATCAAAATTGTTTATAGGGACAATTTCAATTTTGTGTCAAAATTTAAGGATTAAAATCATATTTAACTTAAAAAACAAAATACAAAACTAGGTAGTAATATTTCGAGAATACCCAATGTAATATTTTATTTAACTTGGCTTAATTAGTTATTTAGTCCTGTAATTTGTTTGTTTGATTTATGTTGATCCTCTTAAAGAATTAGAGGACCAAATTAAGAAAAAAAAATAGTAAGAAGACCGACATGAACCAAATTAAGAAATTGAAGAACTAAATCAGTAATCAGTAATTAAGTCATTTAACTTTAATGCTCTAAACTCTTTCACAAACTTCTAAATTCACTCCCACTCTTTTATTGCTTTTATTTCTTAGTTTTTAGTCCAAGCACTAAAGCCCAGAATGTTTTTATTACACCCACCCATCACTTTTTGTTTTCAGCCCTATAAATTAAATGACTAATAAATAAAGTTTAAAGTTTAAACACATTAAATGCAATTATCGTTTTATAATTAACTCACACATTTATTTTATTCCATAAAAACACATTACATGACAAAATGTAGTAAATAACTCATGTAAATATTAATTAATCATTTCAAACTTAACTTTTTTGTTTTGTTTTGTTTTTCTCTTACTTATTTTGTATTAACACTAAATTAAGTAAGTAATTTAATATGAGAGAGAGAGAGTAATTAATATTTGTAAACAGAGTGTGGTTGATATTTGAAATTAAAGAGCATTTTTTTTTAAAAAAATTAAGAATTTAATGAATAAAAGATAGGGTTTTAAAACAGTAAACGTTTCACATACTTTATTTAATAATGACCTCTATAGGGAAAATTAAATAAACGTTTAGCATTTTATACAAAAAAATAATACTATATTAACAAGTATAAGACAGACAATGGTTCCATGTCTGCCCATATAAATCTAATCATTTTTAAGTAAATGCAATGATATATGCATAAACAAAATGAGATAAAAGAAAACATAAATTACATAAAAATATTAAATTTTATTTTTTATTTAAAACATCAGTTTTGATAAATGTGAAGTTAGGAGAAAAAAAATGACAACAGACGAAGCAATAAATGAAAATTTTAGTCAGTTAATGGGATAAAACAGGTAAAAATGAGAAAACTGAAATAGAATATAACTTTATTACCAGTAGAAAGAGATATATGATATGCATCTAATCATTTGTAAAATAAAATAAAATAACAGGAAGAATATTGATCAATCAAAATCACTTATCTAAAAACTACTCAATCAAAATTAAAAATTAAATGTTCAAAAATATGTATATCAAAATAACATAATAGTATCATAATGATTATATTATAAATAAAGATTAAATCATTACATATAATATTTGACTTTTGCAATACTAGTGAACTGATTAGAATATTAGAGTTGTTGAGAATAAATCATACCAGAATTGCAATGCAATTTGAGAAGAGGAAGGCTTATAAGTTTTTGATAAGATAATTTATTTTCAATAAAAATAATATCTTTGGAAAGATAAAATTCTGAAAACAATCATTGAATTATTTAATTTCAGGATCACCATTTAATCAAAGCAACTGACAACAAAGGCATATTAAGTAATTAATTACGTATCATTAACCATAAGCTAATTATATTTATGGTAAAACCGAAAATTTAAAAGAAGTTGAAAGTGAAAAATGGATTAAACACACAGATTTTAAAGAAATATTAAATACAGAAGAGATTTGGTTTGATGATATATCTTAATAAAGGAAAGTGTTTAAATATATATTGAATGTGAGGAGAATTGATAAGAGGAATTAATAAAGAGAGGAGAAAAGAAAATCTTTTAGAAATATTTATTCGGAATTATTCTGCGGTTGAATTTAATTTTGTTGTGAAAATGGTTAATAATAAAATTTATTATTAGGAAAAAGATTTTTTAACAGTGTGAAAGTGAAAGACAAAGGGATTAGTCTGATATCTGAGTGGTGGGTCCCACGACACTCGCTCCTCGGTCCTATCTATATCGTGCTACATTCACTACCTACTTACCACTTTTAATTTGTTCATGTTCCACTTCTTTTATCTTTTATCTTTCTCATCTTTTTTTTTTCTTTTTATCTGTGATTTTTTATGATAATAAAAAATATTTTAAAATAAGAAAATTATAATTATAAAAATTAATAAAATACATACGATATATATATATAATATATTTATGTTTATTTTGTAAGTAAATCTTTATCATGAATAATAAATTTAATTTAAAAGAAATTAAAGTATAAAATATAGTTAAATTGAAAAAGAATTAAATTTTAAAAAGGGTAATTTAAAGAATAAAATCAATAATGTAATCATTTTAATTTAAGAAAGAATTATCTATTAAAGAATAAAATTGTGAGTAGATAATATAGATTTTATTTTATCTAAATCTTTTATCTTTTGATCATTTTGCTGTGTTTAGATAAATAATCAAATCCCACAAAATAATCTTTACATAATAATAGCATATATATCTTTTTAATCTTTTTATGATCTTGTTTTACATAAACAAATAATCAAGTGACACAAGATAAAAAATTACAGGAGAAAAAGAGCGAGCAGAGCGAGACCTTTCTCTCCATAACTCAACCATCGTGTCTTCCTGATCAAAGTCAAAACCCACCCAAAAAGACCACAACGATACACAGCACACCCTTTATATCCTTTCTTTCTCTCTCAACACAACTGGTTTTTCCTCTCCACAACCACTTTCCTAAGCACGCGGTATTTTTATTTTCTCTCTCTATCTCTCTTTCCTCGGTGCAACAACAACACTACTTCTGTCATAGGTAGACACAAACATTTTCCGGATTCTTCTGTTTTGTTTCCTTTCACTCTTTCTTTTCATTGATTTCTGGGTGGGTTCAATTTTTTCCTTTGCTATTGTTATTTTCAGAGAAAGAAGGGGTCTTTCTCTTTCTCTTTTTTATTTTCACCTGAGGCTTTACAAGTGCCGGAATCTTAAACAACAACACAAAAACGACGGCTACACACAACGTTGTTTCTTGTCATTTACGCCCGCATGCGTGTTGGTTTTGGTTTGTGTTAAAGCATGTCTATCCACTCCCCCTTCTGCCAAACGTTAATCCAATCCAATTTTTCCAAACTGGGTCACACCCCAAAATTAAGAAATAAGACTTAGTGAAATGAATTTTCAATTTTCAATTTTCAATTTACAATCTTTAATCATTGATTGCCGATTATCTTTTATTACCCTTTTGACCTTTGTTCGTGATTGGTGTGCGCAGGGATCGAGGCGGCAGTATCCGAGTGACGATCACATTGATGAGAAGCGGAATTTGAGCTGTCGATTTCGTGTTCGAGTTTTGGATCTGTGAGGATGAAGTCTTGGTCAGTGGATGAGTGGAGGGAGTACTTTGTGTCTGCGAATTCGGATATTTTTGAGATAATTGAAAACGCGATTGTCGTGGCGGCTACGGATTGTCCGAAGGAGTTTAGAGTGAAGAGGGATGCGATTGCAGAGAGGCTGTTCTGTTCCAGGTTGACTCGCTGTGCGGGTTGTGACCGTGTGGAGTTGGTTGCGAGGGGAGTTGGTAAAGAGAGTGATGATGAAGGCTGCAAGAATGGGGTAGAAAGAAATGGGGCTGAGTTCGCTGGAGCAAGCAAAGAGAGCAAGGTCAATGAAGGTGGAGATGAGGATGCAGAGATTGATGTCAATGGTGTTAGCAACTATAGTTTTGGTGAGGCCGAGGCATTAACTGATGAGATGGATGAAGAGACTCAGTATATGGGGGAGATTTTGAGGATCAAAGACGTTCTGCTGAACCGTGAAGAAGAGGTTTGTCCTACTCTCAACCCCTCTCACTCTTCACTTTCTTTTCTTTGTGATTTTATTTTTGTCTGAGGTGCTTTGTGTTTTCTAACAAATGTGGCTTTTGTCGGATGCCATTTTGGTTTTTCTTTGAAGGTTTGAGTTTTTTCTGAATCTTCTTCGTTTCTTGTTGTTACAGTCTGATTCTGTCTTATTTGAATCGTTGAGGAGGCTTCAGCTGATGGAGCTAACCGTGGATTCTCTTAAGGTTCGAATTTGATTCTCTCCTTCTTACTCATTCAATTGAAAATTTGGACAATTTGTTTTGTTCCTCCCTAATCCACTCCTCTAACTCTTATTGATTAACTTTGCCAGGCAACTGAGATTGGAAAGGCTGTCAATCCTCTCCGAAAACGGGGATCAAAGGAAATTCGTGAACTTGCAAAGAAACTTATCGAGTACGTATCAGTTTTTTTTCTGATGTTTGTTTGTCCTCTTTGTATCATTTGATTAATTGGTTTATTTTATAAGCTAGTCTACTCTTTTTATCTTCTATTACATGGATCAATGTGTAATGGCTTCTAGGTGGTTTCTTCGATTCCAATTAGTAGTTTGTTATTCTTGTTGTGTGTGTGTGTGTGTGTGAGAGAGAGAGAGAGAGAGAGAGAGTGAAGATCAATACAATCCATTTTTGCTGTGCTTCTAACTGATATTCCATTATTAGAGTCATCAGTTGTTAGATGTTGTTCTTATTTTGTTTCTTAGTTCATCTTACAGGGAATGCTTTTTTAGCTTTGATAAAGATCTTTAGATAGATGAATAGTCAATTAAAGTTCCATGCAAATCATATTTGTGCTAGCACGTCTCATCATCTTAAGTTAGCCAAGTTGTGTGGTTCATATCAGTGTACTGGTTTTAGATTGGCAAGCTGTTTAATTTGTTCACTTGTGTGCTGAACAACCTCCATTCTAAACTTTTCCACCTGCATATGTAGTGGCTGGAAAGATATGGTTGATGAGTGGGTGAAGGCCACTGCTACAACAGCTATTGCAGGTAGAAATTTTTATCTGCCTTACAATCAGAAGCATCCTGCAGCCTTTTTGTACACATATAAATGATTTCATGTTTGATAATGGGTTCATTAAATGTTTGTAGCTTCAGATGAAGGCACACCCGATTCAGTTAATCCATCTGTTGTTGATGATGAAGAAGAAGAAGGACTTCCATCACCTCCTATGGATGAAGGGGCCTTCTTTGTTGCTCCAACTGGTTCCATGGAACTTTCACAGGTATTTGCTTGTGCTTTACCCCCCTTTCTTTTGTTGTGACCTTTTTTGTATACAGAGGCTGACTTGTACTTTTCTGTTGTAAAGTTCTTTGATGGCATGGATGATGATGGAAGTAAGTACTTTTCTCTTATCTTTTGTGTTATGAATTTTAATCCCCCAGTTCTTATATTAATGATTATTTTTCTCAAATTTTCTTTCAGATCCTCGACCAAGTGGTCCATCCCACAAGAACCGTGACAACAATGGCAGAAGGCCAGCCATTCCTAATAGGGAGGATAAGAGTCAACTGGCAAAGAGAAATATGGCTGTTGTGCCAGTGAGGCCAAATAAGCCAGTAACCTCTGATTCTGGCCCTGGCAGACCCCTCCCATCTAATAATCTGCAGAGAAAAAGCAATGTGGAGCCAAAAATGCAGCAAAAGATAGAGAACAATTCACTGGCAAGGAGGCCTCCCATTGGTCATCTAGATGTAAGAAAAATATCTCTGTGAATAAAACTTGTATGTTTGTGTTCTCTCTGACCTTGACTTTTGTTTTTCTGTATCAGAAACCCATGCGTTCAGATGAAGCGGCTGTCCAAGTAAAGCTAGAAGCCACCAAGAGGAAACTTCAGGAGAGGTATCAACAACTTGAAACTGGTATGTCAAAATCTATGTCCAGTAGTTTCTACATTCCGAGCCAATCTTTACACAGAAGTTAATTTCCTTGCCATAAGTGTTTTAGAAGTTTTTTTGTGCAGATTTCCTGAGATGCTAATTGATTGATGAAACTGACATTTAATTGTTACATGCAGCCAAGAGACAGAGAACAATCCAATTTATGGAAATAAACGATCTCCCGAAGCATGTTAACTACAGAAATCCACATGCAAAGCCTGGTTTTCACAATAGGAACCGGGCCAATACTCGAAGGTAGAGAGGCATTATTGTATATGGTGGACCAGCAGATTTAGCAGAGCATGTCGAAGGAAGCTGTTTGTTCTGTGGATTGAAGATTGGTCCCCTTGACTGTAGAAAATGACAGCATTTGGTCTTTGCATAGAGGTTTTCCAGTTGAGGAGGAAGTAAACTTTAAAACTGTTTATTTCCCGCGCTATAGGAGCTTTAGGAGTTTAGGAGTTAAGGTGGTACATAGGAGTTTTTGTTAATCGTAGCTTAGAAGAGAGGACCCTAACTTTGGCACCTCTACTTTAGACTTGCTTCCATAATGATTGTCTATAGAAAAAACTCCATTGTTTCTGGACAGTTTTTGTCATTTCTAAGTTAGAGTACATACATATACACCATTTCAAAGTGCTTTGTCGCAACCTCAATGGTCTTTAAATTCCTTCATGTGATTATGGTTGCAGGTGTACAACAATTTTAGTATCAAATAACAATTGAATCATTTTTTTCCATGCCTTTTACTTTTTCAATGCACCTTATTAAGCATAATTACTGAAAAGTTGGTCCTAGTCAAAACCAGAACTTTTGGTGTTTGGTTTGATTGTAGAACAGAATGGAATAGAATAGAATAGAATGGAAAATACTAGGCGTTAAGGAGGGAAGAGAGAAGAGTGACCCTTGATGAATGTCATTGGCCATAGGAGAATGGAGAATTTGGTTTGGTCTAAACCATTTAAAAAATGAAAAAAAAAATTGGATGGTATGAATATGATTATGACCATGACCCTGAGAAAGAAAGAGAAAGAGAGAGAGAGAGAGAGAGAGAGAACGTGCAAAAGTTGGAGGATTTTTTTTGCTTGTCGGCTTGACTTTCTTTACTTTGTTGTTTTGTTTTTAGTAGTAACCAATCAATCCTCTTCTGTTACTATTCCTATTCACATCTCTGCGATTTGCGTGTATCACAAATTAAACTCAAAACTCCATGCCTCTGTAAATTAATGCCACACACACAACAACACATTACATCTCTAGCTGTCAATTTTGACCCTTCCCTTTCCCCTTTCTCACCCATTTTCCCTTTTTTTTTTCTCCTTCGTTTTTGTTTCGCCGAATATTCTCTGCATTTCTTTACGCTAAATTTTCTGTCACGCCGCCTCATCCACTGCGTGCATCAAAATGTTTCGCAATTCACCGTTTTCCCTTCTTTCTAATATCCTAACATTATTCTCTGTTTCTTCTGAGTTTCTCGAGTTAAAATTGGGATTTTGCAGAAGGGTTTTAGATAGAGAGTAGCGAGATTATGATATTAGTTAAAAAGCAATTTTAAAATTTTGCATGAATATTATTATTATGTAATAAATAAGTACCCACGTTAAATAAATGCGCGTGTATGCAAAATTTTATTCTGTATTTAATAGAAGTAATACCATTCATTCATTACATACGTTATATATATTTAATACTGTATTTAATAAATGTCGTCATTGTAAAATGTGAAATAGTGATGATGACTTATATACATTGAATAACCTAAACACTCTTCGTCATTATGACTGTTTTTTTTTCTTGAAGGTTCAAATGAATTTGTGAACTTTTTTTTGTATTTAGTATTTTTCTTCCGCTGTGACTTTTGTAAACTTTTTATTTTTGTTTTTATCTGTATTATTTATTAATAATATTTGTTTAATTTGAGTTGTTACTTAAATGATCACATCAAAATTTGAAAGATTAGGCAGTTTTTAAGAATATTTTACTTAAAAGACAAAATTAAATCAAAGTGAAAATTGTGGAAAAGTTAATACGTCTGTCGATTTTCATTTTCTTTCGGGTTGACTGTTGAAGAGAGAGGAAAGAAAGAAAAACGAAGTTTTGCATCGTAGTTATCAATGTTTTCCTACAATCAAAATAATATTTAATAAAACAAAATTTTTAAAAGTTAAAATAAATTTTAATCATCAAATAATTTCACTTTTCATTTTAAAATATTCTTAAAACATTCTTAAAACATACGTTAATGTGTTAATGTGTAAGAGAAACGCACGTTAACAAAAACCGTAAAACAATTATAGCAAATATAAAAAAACTACATAGCTAAGTTCCAAACTAATTAAATTTAGTTTAGATGTTAAAATGAATTCATTTTACACATGTTCAGAAATATAAAACTTACATTTGAATTATTAGGGTTTAGAAAGAGGCACGTTTGAATTATTTATAATGCCCGACCAAACATGGATTAGGATTCCCTGCACTCGGCTATATCACTGTAGCCTGTAGGTCCTCTATTCAAATCTAACCATTTTTTTTAGATTATATTTAATCATTAACTATTTATCTATAAAAGAAAATTAGCAATAGATATTTCAAAAATGTAGGGTCCTGAAAATTGAGAACCACAACAGTGCTATAAAAGAATGGACACGTAAACAGAACCGCACAAATAATTCGAAAATTAAAGCTAAAAAATTCTGAAAATTGAAAGCATTCAAAAGGAAGCTGTAATTTTTTATATATATAAATACAAAAAAGATTATATTACGAGTTAACTAATGACGTGCTTAATTAAAATTATCTTGTCAAAACAAAGCAAACTTTTTTCTAAACTAAGAAACTGTTACATTTAAACTGAAATATTGTTGTGCTAATAACTGTTGTGCTTGCAATATTTTTATTATTTTTTTGCTTTGATTGCTTATGATTAACTGGTTTCACTGCTCATAATTCGATTTCTTATAAACCGAAAATTTCTGAAGAATAAGTATGAATTACAAAAAAATAAAATAAAAATAGAAAAACTATTAATAAGTCATCGTTTATCATGGTCTTGCTCAATTATTACACGTTCACTTTTAACTTCATTAAACGTGCTTAGGGACAAACTTGTAGTTCATGAGTTAGATTTCAATACTAGGGATAAATTTATCCCTTTATTAGGAGTTACTGATTTTAGCCACATTTATGGACGAAACTGATCCTTTCTATCCTTAAAAAGTAACTACTTTAATTTACTACTAATCTTATTATTAAATTTATGGCAATAAAATTTTTCTAATGAATATCATTTTGTAAATTAAATTAAATTAAAAAAAATTATGTAAATGAAAAAGTAACTTAAATTTATGGTTTTTAGCTTTTCTGATTGTCTTCTTTAATAAGTTTTTTTAGGATTAAATATGTTTTTGGTTCCTAATCTTCCAGTAAATTTTTCATTTCGAAACTTTGGACCAATTTAGTCTTTCATCTTTTGAAATATGTGGATTTAGTCTTTTTAATCAAATTTTGTTAAGTTTATTTGACATTTCAATAGAGTTTCATAATAGTATTTGACTTAATATTAAATAAAAAATGTGTCAAACAATATAAACAATTCAAATACAATCCTGAAATACGTACAAAACATCAAATAAATCTAACAAAAGTTAACTAAAAGGACTAAATCCATGTATTTCGAAAGATGAAAGACTAAATTAGTTTAAAATTTCGAAATTGACTAATTTCAAAATTCATTAAAAGTTAAGAGACCAAAAATATATTTAACATTTTTTTTATCATAGCAAATAAATCATTATAAAATAAGTCATAATTCAGTAAGAGGTTGAGCAAGAAAAATCATAATTAAATAAGTATAAAATATATAGAATTAAGTTGAATATAAATATGATGTTAAATGTTGAGATTTTAATAAGAATTATATGACATTATTTAAAAACGTTTATGTGGAGTTTGGATGAATTTAATATGATAAACGAAGTGAAGCAGTTAAAGAAAGGAATAATGATATATGTATTTTGTTAAAATGAGTTTGAGATGTGAACGAGGACTCTAAGATGTGGTATAATAATTATCACTATTCCAGAAAATATTAGGCAAAATCCACGCTATTCATATCATTAGCGTCGGTTTTTCCTTCAAAAGTCCATTCTATGAACCTGAAATTTAAGACACTAACGTAGGTTTTTGAAAGGGACGCCCTAATACAAAAATATAATTTATTTCACATGGTTAAATATGTTTTTTTTTATTTTGACGTAAAATTAAAATTCGTCTTTATTTCGAATTTTAATATAATTTGGTCTCAAATCTTTAAAATAAATAAATATAATTTTTCTAAGCTAATTGTGTTAATTTTTTTTTTGATACGTCAAACACATATGGTATTGTTATTTGAGTTATTTAATTGTTTGATAAGTTCTAGTTCAAATGTCAACTTGAAATACTATTTAACCAATCTAAAAAAATTAGCATCGTTGGGTTAAAATGATTATATTTATTCTTTTTAAAAGTTTGAAGACCGAAATATATCAAAGTTTGAGATATAAACAATTTCAATTCTATATATTTTAAAGACTAGAAATATATTTAACCACAATTTGGTATGACCTAGCGTCAATTAGGCTTACACTTATAATTAAGTTTTTAAATAATAATATGACATAGTATCAGTTTAACTGACGCTCAAATAATATATTTAAGTAAATATTAACACAGCATCAGTTTGTCCAACGCACGATATTTTTTATTTAAAATATTATTTTTTGCATCTAACAAGTCTATGTAAAAACGTGTTTTAAAAAATAATTTATTGGTAGTGATGGCATAGCCCACACTAATTAACATATTTATAAAAAAAATTATATAACCATCGTTATTAGTGTCGATTAAACCCACATATAAGCATGTTTTTAAAAAATAATTTAATAATAGCATTGTCCTAGCCTATGCTAATTGAACTATTTTAAAGTATGTCACGTTTGAACTTTCCTTATGCTACCTATCCTTTTTCAAAATGCCTAAAAGTGTTTGCAAAGAGCTAACAAGTACACACAATTTTCTTTGGGGTTGGAGATCACATAACAGAAAGATAGTTTGGACAAAATGGGAAAATTTAGGTAAACCTAATGAGGAAGGGGGGTTGAGAATTATAGATATTGTAAACTTTAACATAGCCCTTTTAGTAAAATGGAAATGGAGATTAGGCATGGAAAACCAGGGTGTTTGGAAGGAGGTTGTATATAATCTCCAACTACAAAGATAAAACTATAAGGGAGATGGGGGTTGGGAACATAGCATATGGGTTTGGAATTTAGCTTGAAGAAGAACTAGGTTTGTGTGGGAAACAATCCAAGAACAAGAGTTATTGCAACTCTTATCTAGAAAAAGAAAAGAAATCAAGAGATATTATGAACTATTGGGTGTGGATGGAAGAAGAGGAATGATCATATATAATAAGGTCTGCATATAACACTTTGACAGGATGTCAAGGTGAGGAAGATACTAATATATTTAAATCCTTTTGGAGTGTAAAGGTTGTTTCTAAAGCTTAGTTTTTAGGCTAAAGGGTATTGCTAAATAAGATGCCTACAAAGGAAAAGTTATATCGTAAGGGTGTGTAACTAAACAATAGCTCTTGTGAATTATGTATAGAGAATGAAGAGAGCATCACACATCTTTTCTTTTTGTTGCAAAATAGCTCAATCAGTCTAAGAGATGTGTGACAGGTGGGTAGGAGTGAGTGCAGTGCACCACAACTAGCCTAGTATTAACTTTCTACAATTTAACCTCTTGCAACTAAATGGAAAACAAAATAAAATCTAAAAAGGTATGTGGTTAGCAATTATTTGGAAAATTTGAAAACACCACAATGGGGTTATATTTAAGCAAGGAAATGTAGACCCAAAAAAAAATATTTTGCTTGGCACAAGTGAATGTTTGGATATGGATGAAACACAAACTATCAAATGTTAACTTTTCTTATTGTGACTAGTACCAATGCCCAGTTCAATGTTTAAAATCTCTCTGAATATGTTTTCTGTAACGCATATCTGGTACCTTCGGGTATTCTTATACTTGTTAGCCAACAAGGGTGGGGGTGTTGATATTGTTGCAAGGGCAATGTGTTTATAGGTACATGTTCCCAAATGTTGAGGAAGGGGGACTTTCATGCAACTTCAATGTGGCGCAAAACATGCAAGAAAAACCTTCTTATTTGTTGAAGCTTCTACAAAGATTATTAGACAAAGGTTTTAGACAAATTATGCTTAAAGCTTATCTTGTTGCAAAGAAGCTAAGTACAATACACGGTATTACATGCTTTAAGCTCCATTTTCTTTACCTTGATTTGTATGCTTTCTATTTTTGTTTCAACATGAGATCATGTTTCAAATTATGTTTTCTTAGTTTTGTCTCTAGTTATGCTCCTTTTAGGTTTATCTTGTATTGCTTCAAGCATGTGTAATATTGGTGCCTATAATATATGTAGCCTAAGAGAGTAATACCTTGTACTTTTTTGTAAATGGATTTGAGTACTCCTAGTGCTCTACTTCTATTATATTCATTTTTTACCGATAAAAAGCAAAAATAATGACAAGACTACTACATTACTTATAGTTTGAATGAGTAACAAGTTGATTTTTATTTTCAGGAGACAACAAATGCAAACAAACACCACAAAGAAGCAATTCTTCAAGAATACATATAGTTGTTGAAAATATTTAAAATATTAATACCCAAACAAGCCTAAGCCAAATGTAACTCAGATTCAGAGATTATGTATTTAGTTATAAGAAAATCGAACTTAAATTTGTTTAGCACATAACTAACCTTGAGATAGTGTTGACACAAGGTTTCACCTCTACCATGCAACCTTGAGCTTCACCATCACACAAATCCTTCTACGCCTCTTGAAAATGAAAAAAAAAATGGAGTTCTTTTATGAACCTTTTTCTTAACCACCGAAGACCTTCAAATCACATTATAGGATCTCTTAAGTAATTACCATTTTCAACCAATCAACTCAATAATAAAGGGTTTTGGGATATGGCTCACCAAATTATTGATATTTCACCTCACAACTCAACAGGGTCATTAGGATAGAGAATGGATGACATTGATGCGCAACTCTTCTCTTTGAGCGAAAGGGAAATTTTTTTGGGGGAATAAATATTTATAGAAGTTCTTTTACTAAATCTTCAACTTTATTTTTTATTTATAAAAGCTCACAAAGTACCGGTCAAATGCTACCTCATTTTATATTAAAAATTTATTTTATTTGCACCAACCAAGCCCTCACAAGCTATTATTTTAATTTTACATTTTATTGTAAAATATGTGGCGATAGTGCCAATGCTAAAATATAGTTTTTTAATATTTTTAATTACTGTGATTTACGAGACGAAACCTGTCTCATGTTTAATTTTTTCTTATAATTTTTGTTAATACGTCAACCTTATAACTTTCAAGTGTTATTGGGAGAATTAAATTCACAACTTTTTTATTTTCTCTTTTTTAACTTTTTACAACTAAATTAACTTCTTTATGTGTGCGTAGTTGATGACATTTCATTATATTAAGTTACCTGTAATTAAAAGGAATTTGACTCCATTTCATTAATGTTTATATATTTAAGAAATTTTAATAAATTAGGTATAATTACTGATTTGGTACCCCAACTTTTTGGTTAAGTTTAATTTAATACCCATACTTTTGGTTTATTCAATTTAATACCCAAATTATCTAAAAAGATTCAATTTTGTTCTCTCCGTTAAGTTGGAGTTAACACCGTGTCCGTACAGGATACGTGTCAAGCCATGAAATTTTTAATTTTTATAAAAAAAATTAATTTTTTAAAAATTTTAATTTTAAAAAAATAATAATAAAAACTGCAAACGTGTCAGCTTACAATCATGACACATGGCAGTGGTAATAGTTGTATTCAATTTAGTCATCTATTTAAATTTTTGGTTCAATTTAGTATCCAAACTTTTTTAAAATAATCCAATTTTGTCCTCTCCAATTTGAGACCAAATTAGTAAATAAGCTTAATTACAACTTATATATACATGTTACAATAACTTTTTCTAATATATACATCAAATCATTTCACCTAAATACTTAAATTATTTTATTTTTCACATTTTTTACCTTTGTAATTTTTTACACATGAAATTTTTTACACTTGTAAAAAAATAAAATAATTTGAATATTTAGGTGTAGTGATTTGATGTATAAACTCAAAACAATTATTTTAACATGTACATATAAGTTATAATTAAACTTAGTTACTAATTTGGTCTCAAATTGGAAAGGACGAACATGGATCATTTTAAAAACTTGGGGTACTAAATTGAATCAAAAATTTAAATAGAGAACTAAATTGAATACAACTATTACCACTGCCACGTGTCATGATTGTAAGCTGCCACATGGCACGATAATAAACTGACACATAACAGTTTTAAAATTTTTTGAAAAGAAAATTAAAAATTTCACTGCTTGATACGTGTCCTTTACGAAAACGGTGTTCCAACTTAACGGAAAGAACTAAATTGAATCTTTTTATATAATTAGGGTACTAAATTGAACAAACAAAAAATATGAGTACCAAATTGAATTTAACCAAAAAGTTAGGATACCAAATCAGTAATTATACCAATAAATTACTAGCTTATAAACCACAAATTACTGTAAAAAAAACAGAGACATTTTGAGTTTGCTTTAGGTGAAGACTTCGAGAAAGATCGGGAGAAAAATAAAGAAGAATGGACAATATGGTTAGAGTTCTCTTCATGCTATTAAAATCCTTATTCTTCTCTAAGTTCATTTCATATTTTGTTAAAATGATGATATTATATATATATATATATATATATATATATAAAGTATAAAAATATTTAACAAAGTGTATATTATTTCCATCTTCAGAGTTGCAACTAAACATGGCAGACCAGTGTTAAAGTTTTCATCTAAATGTACGCTTGTGAATCAGCGGGCTCCACCAATTTCTCCAGAAAAAGAAAAAGGTTCCATTTTTTTTGACAAAACTAGCTACTTCTTCAATCTCTTCTCGCTTAATTCTCTTGATTCAAAATTCTAGACTCAAAACAAATAAAACATGTTTTGTCCAAAATAACAGTTATTTTAAGACATTAATAAAACAAAAACAATTTTTTATTAAACTGTAACACTACAATTTTCTAGTTAGGTTTGTTATCAGAAATAAATTTCAAATATTAATAATTCGAAACGTGAAAATAAATTGAAGTGTAACGGAGCTGTTTCAGCTTGCTATGTATTGGATTGATTCCCACTGACATTAAAAAGTAGTTTCTGGTGTGTTTGAAGTTCCCAAGGTATGAACTGGCACTAAATGAAAAGGACAAACAAAAGTCACTTTCTCTTCTGACAACTCTAATGCATTCGACACTTGGCACTTACATCACCAAGATAAGAGCCACGCACCACCAGTAGGTATTAACCACTTCCCAAACTTCAAAAAACTCAAATATTCACCACAAATTAATTTAACAAAAGCAAAACTCCCTATTAAACATGCCTAACAAGGTTTAACAAATAGGTTAGTTATTTTATTTCAAGTAATTTATCTGCCATAAGCAATTTCCCAAAATAGAATTACATCTCACAACGAAATTTATTAGAAAAAAAAATATACTAACAACGTAAGAAGGATGAATACCACCTAACTAGACATCTATGGCCAAATTCAGGTCATGATTTTATCCACAATCTTGTACTTAGGTCATTCTCATTTTAATTGCCATTTCGTACAAACTTTGAGCTGTTGACCTTCTATGTTTGCCAGATGGCCCATAAATTTCTTTTATATTATTATTATTATATAGTTGGTGGAGTTATTGAAAATAAGTACTTTTGTTGAATAATTGACACATATACTCTCAACAAATGAAGTAAACTTAGGATATAATTTTATATAATGCAATCTATCATTTTCCTACTCTCGATCTTTTTCCTTGGCTAAAAGCTAAAGAATATAAGATTTAAAAAAAAGGAATCAAGACATTTTTTTTCGAAGATTTAAACCTTCTTTCTACAAACAATTATTTGATAACTTTCTATACAAAGTATGCTTCTTTAGTTTGTAAAATTATCTCCTTTATATTTTTGGAAGAATATTCGTTTATGTAATTTTAGTATATATACAATTTACGAATGAAAATTTGTTTGTGAGAAAATGAAAGTGGACAAACCGTACCAGATCGTATGATGCACGCAATCAGTAAAAGTGGTGATCAGAACATGAAGTGAAGTTCAGAGATATTTTCAATGAAGATTGAGTTTCGGGTTGCTGAAGGAAGATGAATTGCTGCAACATTAAAATCCGTACGAAACAAAGTGCTTTTACAGTACTGTTGGTCGGTAAATGTTTAATTAAGTTGTTTACACAAATTTTTCTATGAATCTTTTTTAAATATGTTTTGTATTTATCTATTCAACTTTTAGGTTAAATAACTTACCAAAGTGACTCAGCCTCTTTTGTTGACACGTGAATAAATTAGACTATTTTAGTCTTTTATTATTATAAATTTTCAAAACTAATTCTGTCTCTTTTTTGACCGGTTACAAGTAAGATTATTTTTAACTTTCATTATCTACTTGAATTGCGGAAAATACTTCTTCAATATTATGTTGAAGAAAAATAAAAGACCAAAGAAGGACTATACAAGCTTTGCGCGTAGAAGGAAAGGTTAGGAATAAGATTTATATATATAAGGTGAAAACACATGCGCGTGTTTATCTTTTTTAAAAGTGAATATAAATAATATTCTAATTTTTTTTATTTATTTTGTGAATATTTTTTTTCTAAAGATATTTATTTTAATTTAAAAATAATTATTTAAATAGAAAAAATTGAATCTCGAAACACTTAAATCTAACATGGTAATTACTTAAAAAGTCTAAATGTTTAGGTGAAATTGTAATATTTTGATACATTTTGATTCTTAACTTTAAAAAATAAATATAGTATTTTTATTCAATTATTTAAAAAAAAAATTTACGTATCAAATGTGTTTCTTGTTAACATCGAATATGTTTACACGGTTTGACACATTTTCATTTTCATGTCTACCGGGACACGCGTTTGACACATGAAAAAAACTTAACATAATATTATATTAAAATGTTTATATCCATTTATTTTTAAAGTTTATAGACCAAAATATTTTAAAGTTTTGGATATGGACGAATTCCAATTTCACATCAAAGTTCAAAGACTAAAAATATAACACACACAATTTTAAAATACGCCAATTATTATTATCATATTCTTCTATACATTTCATATAAAGCTATACTCATACCTTTTTTTTTTCATAATATCTCGCTTACTAGTGTTGTAGGCTCAATTTTTATAAAGGTTTGAGGGTTTAAAATATCTTCCCATCATCTTCATTAATTATTTTAATGTTGGTTTAAGTTTTGATATTTATGTTCTCCCTTAATCTTGATTTTGAATTTTGGTTGTTTAGATTTGTTCCAGTTTCTTGGCTTAACTCAATTCCACAAAACCGGCTTGAAAGGTAAGGTTAAGTGGAGTCATTTGCACACTCTAAATATAGAGACTCTAAGTAATCTAATATGTTAAAGGGTGTGATTTAAGCCTAATTCAAACCCCACAAACCGACTTGTAAAGTAAGGTTTGCACCTTACTTATATACTATGAAATTACCTTATCTCTAGTCGATGTGGGACTTCCAACAATTTAGACACTAACATAGATACTAATAAACCAAATTGGATTTTAGCATAGATAAATTAAAAAATTCAATTTATTGTTTGATCAAATGAGGAAATATAAAAATAATTCAACCGTGAAAATGGTTTCAATAACTAAAACTAATTCCAAATTTATAACTAAGTATTAATTTATCAAGTAAACCATTTACAATCTCTAAATCAAGAAATTTAGCGAAATTTTAGTTGAATCCAATTTAAAATTATACATGAAAGAGTGTCTTTTTTAAATTATATCTTAATTTAGAAAATTTAAGCAAAACTAGCTCCCATTATCTTGAATTTCCTTGTATCTGAAGGAAACTAAACTTGGAAAGATGATTTGAAGAACAATACCATAAAAAGCTTCTTGATAACTCAAGGTTCTAATCCTATCCAACAAAGATTTCAAAGTTAAAATAGAAGCTTAAATCGCTCTATTAGCTCAAATCCTAGACACAGATAAGATATTTTGAAATAAAAGAGAAAAGAGGAAAACTTACTAAAGACTAAAGCTCCCATTTAATGAGTGCTAATGTTTTTTCTGTTACAAGCTTGTAGACAGTGAAACTACTACAAAAAAAAAAAGAGAGAATTTTTGAGTTTGTTTTAGGTGAGAAGATCGAGAAAGATTGGAAGAAAAATAAAGAAGAATGGAGAATATGATTAGAGCTCTTTATGATATTAACATATTTTTCTCCAAGTTCACTCCATATTTTGTTTAACGTTTAACTCTTATTAAGCCTAAAATATTGTCATAATCTAGCTATGAAAGGTAAATGATTTTGAGGAGATACACACTTAAATTTACCTATGATGTGAGAAGACATTAGTAGAGGAAATGGTTTTAAATGTTCATTAATTACTAGGTCAAATAATCTTTTGTTGCAACTTGTCTAATTTATTTCGATATCGACAAAAAAATTCGACATTAACTGTCAAAAAGATATTATTAGAAATTTTCATATATTTTTTATTTTTTTATTTTTATAAATTTATCATAAAGTGAGAAAAGACTTTTTTTTGTGATTTATCCTAAGAATTTTAATTGACAGATAATTTCTTTATGAATATTATTTGTTAAAAAATTATAAAATTTGTAAATATTTTTTATAAAATATTTTGTGAAAAATGTTTTTGTGCAAAATATTTTGTAAAGAAATTGATAGCAATATTTTACAAATTATTATTCATAAAAAGATTCATAAATATTTTCTAAGAAAAAAAATTTAAAAAGAAAATTTGCAGGAAATATATACTTTTTAGTAGTGAGTATGACTATGAATAATATTTAATTTTCTAACCCGAATTTGTGGTTAAGAATGATTATGTACATATCCATCTTATCTCCATCCCTATACACATCATCGTCTTCATATCTGATTCATTTTAAATTACTAAAACATCTAATTCATTAAATATTCTAAAAAATTATTTTCATTATTTTCTTTAATTCTTAGTTTCTTTTAACTTAGAAAACCCTTTCTTTTCTTTTCTTTACACAACTTTTAATTTTCTCTTAATTGTTGACTTGTTCAATATACACAATTTTTTTTTAATCACAACCTAACACTTCTTATGTGAACTTGTAAATAATTTGAAGCTCCATTTCAGGTTATTTAGGTCATAAGGTTTCATCAAACATGAGTTTTATTATACAATTTATGGTAGTGGTAAAATTGAGATCACTATATCATAACTAGTACCATTTTTACTAGGAAAATAATTTTTTGACTACTAAATTTTGACAACTTTCTCTTACAATTCTAGGTGGTATCTTCTGAATGGTTTTTTATTATTCTATTTTCTTATTCTCAATGTTTCAAAACCACTTAAAAAATGACACATCATATTGTAAAAGAGAGTTGTCAAAATTTAATTGTCAAAATATCATTGTTATTTTTAATAACACTTGTGCTCTTAGTATATGTATAGATGGGTCTATGAGGTGATAAAATTGTGTTCACTTTTATTAAGCTCTGACCGAATGAGAGAGTAAAATCACAAGTTGTATGGTGTAGAATGACAAAGTATTTTGACATTGTATTGTTGGGGAAATGTGTTGAGGGACTATTACTATGTCTAACTTTGTAAATAAACTATGTAGCATTTTATATGTGGGTTGAGACACCACTGATGTCTCCTTTACTGTTTATAATTATTTCACTAAATTAAAAAACTATTATAATGCAATAATAAAAAAACTAACTCAAGTATTTCACACATATATAGAATAATTAATTTATGACTTAGCATATAATATCTTACATTATCACTTTTATGTTATCGTACACATTTTTTTTACTACATAAAAACATTTCCTTACTTTACACATATTATACTACATAAAGGCATTGTCTTCACATGTTATTTTTTGTTAATATTAAACGACATAGTGTTGTGGTTGGATGAAGGTAAAGGAAAAGAAAAAAGAAAAAATAATGAAAACTTAAATATTATTTTGGGAGATTGTGGAAAAAGCATGGGTTGAATATCAGAACAAGCATGAGATGAAATTGAAAATGAAATGAAACAAAAATAAAGAGGAAAGCAAACCAAAAATCTAAATATAGTGTTGGGAGTATACGAAACAAGGGTGGGATTGGAGTTGTGTACGAAAGTTATCAATGACCATTCAACAAGTTTCAAAGATTTGGAATGACATAAACAAACTTGTATAATAACATCATTCAATTATCCAAGGATATTTTATTTGATAATGGAGTTTTAAAAAGTTTCATAATTGAATATGTTAAATTATTTGTCTGAAGGAATGTTTACCGTATGACCTATCAACATCCCCAATCAGACCCTCGGTCAGACGGTCTAAGGATAAGCAGTCAAAGGCGTTACAGACAGATAATTTCGTAGGTTGTTGATGTGACAATTTCTACGGAGTACCTTTTAGGTAGCCCACAACCCGAGTAGCCATGGTCTGTCTGTGACAATGGAACTTTGTCACCATAACATAAATATGTGGCCTTCGACAGCACACATAGATCCATGGAACTTTGTCGCCATAACATAAATATGTGGCCTTCGACAGCACACACAGATCCATCGGTCGAGCGGACACATTAGAATCAAATAACTGCAAAATTAAAGTAAAACAATTCAGTAATGAAGTTTAAAAAATAATTGGATCGTGATTAAGAAAACCCTAATTACGGGCCCATGTCAAACACTATAAATAGGAACCACCTAAGGTAAGTTGATAAGGATTTTTTTTCTTCCTATTTATTACAGCTTTAATTGCATTCACCCGAACGAACTTAAACTGGCTTAAGTATCAGTCTTATTGACATGTATCATGATCGTCTGAACAGCCGAATGGGCGAGAGGTGCTAGGTTCCTATCCGAAATAGTATGTTTGATGTGTGTAATTTCAGAATCAACATGCTCAATATTTGTTTGCTTGTATACTCATTAAAATGTCCTCCATGACTTTCATGTGCAACTCCAATTTTATCTTTACTCTCCGATCTTTCAACGCAATATTTAGATTTTCATTTTATTTATTTCTTTGTTTTCATTTACCCTCATCTAATATGTTTTTGTTTGCACTTTTTTGTAATCTCATCTCAACAAGTTGCTCTATGTTGTTTTTAACCTAAACAATTAAAGTTACATGTTATATTAACTACAAAATTACGTCTTTTAATATTAAAATAATATAATAATAATTAAATAAGATGACATATAGAATAACAGCTGCAACCTTAAGGTAAAAAAATAAAAAATAAAAGACAGAAACTTAATTAAAAATATAATCTTTATTATTATTCAACAAAACTTAATAAATACTTATTAAAAATATTTAATTTTATTATAAAATTGGAATTTAAATAAACCTTCATATATATATAAACAAACTATGAACGATAATCCTAACCTTAAGTATAAGATAAATCTTAGAGATCAACTTTGATATTTCAGAGTTGAATACCAATAATAGGTTGAGCTTATAGATTTATAGATTTTGGTAAGAAAAATGATATTTTGACAATTTTCTCTTACAATCTTATGTGTTATCTTCTAAGTGGTTTTTCATTTTTTATTTTTCTCATTCTCAACCTTTCAAAATCACTTAAAAAATGACACATTATGTTATAAGAAAAAATTGTCAAAATTTAATAGTCAAAATATCACTGTCTGAGGAAGAAAATAGACTCATTATTATTACTTAACATCAACGGTCTAAATGGACTCATTATTACTTAACATCAACAGTCACATAGACGGAGCTAGATTGGGGGGCCTTGTTAATTGATTCTTTATTTCAAAATTTTTAAATATATATATATATATATATATATATATATATATATATATATATATTATTCATTTTATAAACTTAATTTTTAGATAGTTTAATTCTCAGGGTGAACCAAGTTTTTCTTTTTTCTGCTGACAGAAGTGGCACTTATAAGCTAGGAACTAGGAACATGTATTAACAAAAGTGTCTGAATTGCATTTGTATTGTCTCTATCGAAATTCTTTGGGAGAGACACTATGAATTCATTAGGAAAAGAGAACAAAAACTAATGGGTAGGTAGAGAAATAAACGTGTGTCTATGCCGACTAACAACCCATCTTTCTGTCTTGGTCAAACATCATTTTGAAACAAGATCTTAACAATCAAATTACCAAATTATAATAAGGAACCACACTTAAATAATGTAAACTCTTTTTTTTTTCATAAGTTATAGATTGTTATCAATATTTTTTTTACCTAACTAAAAAATAAATTCATTCTTTTTCTTTTTAAAATTTTTCTTAATTTGTTGGTCCAGTTCATCCCATTCATCCAAAACAGATGTCTTTATAATCACCTTTTCAGATTCAGTAATTAAAATTTATATTATTTCCTTACACCCACCGATTGGCCACATATATGCCTGATACTTATTTTATACATGCTTAGGTGAATGAAAATGGATGAAATTATTTATTATATCACGAGGCAACAAATCCAACATCTTGACTTTGTGGGCTGCATGTGGGCCTAAGCATTCAAACACTTGCTCTTCTGAAAAGACACCCCAATTACAGACACACTCAGAGCTTAAGCACACAACACATTATCATGTCTACCAGTTCCTACTTTCACTGTTTTATACATACATTAAGAAAAATAATTCAAATATTATTTTTATTTTTGTGTTTAATTTATTTCAGATTATCTAGCTCATTTTTCTTCATCTGTTGTCTAAAATTCACAATGATCATAATCATCTGTATCACAACTAAACTATCGTTACTTAGGAAAGAGGATTATAATCTTGTGTAAACTTAGCTAATTATGACAGTAATTTGATTAGTTTCAAGTAACAAATCAAATGAATATGCAGACACAGAAAACTTTAGCATAAAGTCAACATATCTGTAATGAAAATTTCAATCATCATCTCTAACGTGGGACTTTAGTCGAAGTATATATATTTCGTGTGTATGTCTATAAATGGATAGTCCATTAACGATCCGATAAGGATATAGTAGAATGTTTAAGAAATTTTATTAGGATAAATTCTTTAAATAATGACTTTAATATCATACTAGAGATGGAGTTTAAGTCTAACTCAATCTCACAAAATCAATTTATAAAATGAGGTTTGCACTTTATTTATATACTATAAAATTGTCTTATCTCTGATCAATGTGAAACTTCTAATATATCGTGATATATAAATAGAAAGGGGGTCGACTGTTAATCGAAGAATAAGGTGGATTTAGGAAGACAAATATAATAGAAAACTACAGAAGATAATGTTTGTTGCAGTATGATTTGGAGAAAATGCAGTACGTTGGTTTGTTAGATGTCCGGTAATAAGCTGCTGATAGAGAATAATGTGGTTAATGACTTCCTTTTGTTGTATACAGTTTTCTGGCATTTTGTCTCTAGAATACTTACTTTTCTTATTCATATCTCACTGCTACAACTGCTGTTCTATATAAGGGTTGCAATGCATCCAATTATAAAATTCTTGAAACTTATTGAGTTCAATTAAAATATAATGTAAATAAATTTAAGTATTACTAAATTAAAAATAAGAAACATCGATAATGAGAACATTTGCATCACCTATCCAAAATAAATAAAATTTTAGTCCGTCACAGAGTTCATTAACATACATATAAAAGATCTAGAAATAATTACAATAAGTTACATTTAGTATCAAAATAAAGACTATAATCAATATAATTCTCAAATTATATTCATCATACTAACTAATAATTTAGATCTTCAATGACCTTCTCAAACTCCTATATTACTACCACCATTTGTTCCCATTTGTGTTCATACCTGCTCACGTATTGATATATGACAATTGTAGAAAAATAAACAAACACAAAAACACATATAAGTTAATGCATTTTAAAGGAAGATAACTAATATTATATAAGACATGGCAACATAGAAAATAATGTTATTAATTTATATTTTAGAGAAAACCCAATTCCTATATTTACATGTCTCATTTTTAATATTTTTCTACTCAATTACTCACTCACTAGAAGACATTCTATTTAAAGGTCAACATAAAAATTCACATATTCTTCATTCAGCGAAATCAACTATCCACATCAATTTCTACGACTCTATCTAATAATCTCATTCAAATCTCAACCCAAATAGCTCGAACAACAAACTATTCATTTTATAAACCAGCCCAAAAACGTAAACAATTCACATTCATCAAAATCAAAACTTAGGTATCAGCCCTCGTGGCTCAAACAAATACCAACTCAAAGCGACTAAACAACACAAAGAATTTAGACTCTTCCAGAAGACTAGTGTGTCGAATAGACTCGTGAGACTCTGCACCTGTCACACTTACTTCAAATTACCCATATTACAATCACATCCAGAATCTCAAGTTCTTCACCAAGTCATGTTAGGATTAACTTCACTGGCTCCATAAGTATGATCATCTTCCATATCATATTGTCTGCTTTGTAAAGTCTCCTTCAACTCTCATCACCTAGATATCCTTCTCTACATGAGTTAGATACTAGTATAGTCAGGATAGTCTCATTCACGAAATCACCTTTCAATACACTTTGACATACATACAATAACAATAACTTTCCCTTGAAAATACTATTTGGACTCAACCCTCACAATATCAATCCAAACAAAGTTCACAAAATCCTATAGTTTTTAACAATCTTCAATTAAATGAATTCTCACACTCTAAAATACTATATACCAACTACATATATCATTAATGGCATAAAATTCATTCTGATATTTCTCAAAAGATAAAAACACATTAAATGACTTTTATTCTAGTACAAGTCTAACATAGAGATTCCATTTCATCGTATATATTCAATTGTAATCTATTTGGAGGCAAAAGTCCAGCCATAATCCACCCTCTCAATACCATTTCTATTGTACATTGCTACGTGACTCAACAATCTAAAATAAATTTTCTTTCCTCTTTCACAGTTCAACAAGTCTAACATTTAGACTTCTCTTGAACAAAGTATCCTCCAAATAGTTCTACATATCTTTAATCAGTACATCACTGACGCAATTAAGTTTAATATTCCACAAAAATATTTCCACAACTACAATATATGTATCCCATATTTTGATTCATATAACTATAAACACAAATCACACATAGATAAAATGATTAGTTTCCCTCACATTAAAATATATTCATAATACTGTTCTTCTCCTACATAGCTTCAAAGCTTAAAAAAATAGCTATCTACACAAAGAAGAGTCCAATTAATGATCAAAGTTTGAATTTATGATCACTTACAAACAAGATCTCTCTAGATTGTAGAAAAAAATCACATGCAACCATAAAAATGCTGCATGAAAAAGGGAAAACACATTACTTCAAAGAATAAATGGTAGAAATTGAATTTACTCTATTTGAAAATCCAATCGGATCTAAATAATCCTTAACCCTTCAGCTACTCAATGGTGCTGTCAATTTTCAAAATGGATGAACATGGAGTGAAATTTTGAGAGAAGGAGATTGAGGAATGAAGGTTTGGATGAGAATATGACTTGAAAGAAAGACAACAGAAGAGGTACAACCTTTATTTATTTTTTCTTACCTTTCTATTCCTCATCTCTCTTTTCTTTATTAGGCATGTTTTATCACCCATTGCCACAAGTTAAAAAAAAAAAATACAACCATAAAGATGAACTTATAAAATTCATATTAATATAAAAAACATCGAGTTATATAATATGCCTACGAGTGAAATTTCATTCCAACTCTTCAAATAATACAACTCATAAGCTCTAAGAAACTCCGCAAAAAAATTGGATAGCTCTTTCAAATTGTTCATTAATTTAAAAATATTTGATTAGACCGAGTCAAAGTTTGGTCGCTAAATTTTTCTAAAGCATCTAATATGCTATCCTAATACTTTGCATAATCCGACTCTTTCATATGTGGACATGGTCTAACCTTCGTTAAAAAAAAAATTCAATTCTATAGGTAGAAATGATACGGTCCTTAGTTACGTAATCAACATTGTGTGTATTAAGTCATATTTCTTCACTATAGGGCTTGTGGTTGTCAAAATCCATGAAAATATTTTCTATCATGTTAAACAACTACACCTTAACTATGCCTTCCTTCATTCCATACGTCTATAAAAGTGAATTTAAGTTACATTTATTTATACTGAAAATATATTTCATACGGAGACCGATTATTTGGTGCTCAAAATAACTAAAAAATTTAGAATGTAATGTTATTAATTTAGATAAAAAAATAAATGTTTAAAATAATGAGATATTGGAGACATAAAACTATTATTCAATTATAGTTGTATTAGAAAGAAACAAAAGAAACAACCGTTAATCTTATTTCATTTTGAGACTGAAAAAATAGTTTCTAAAATAAAGTAATAGCAACTAAAACATTTGTTAAATTATATTTCTACTGAAGCCATAAATATTTTGTCACTAATAAAATAAATAACTTTTATGACAATTAGGACAAACTTATGATTTCTATGCATTTAAATTTTTCTATGTGAACTAAATTAGAGATAGACAATTTTAAATCTCGAACATGATTTCTTACTTAATTTATACAATGATAAAATTTTAATCTTTAAATAAGTTTTTATTTAATAAATTTTTAAAATAAAAATCAATTATTCAGTTTTATAAGGAAATTTATTATTATAGGACATACAAAGCAGTATTCAACTTATTATTTAAAATGTCACTATACATATATAATTATGTAAAAAAGAATTTCATTTTTTTATTACATTTTACTTTCCAATATAAAACTATTTTTCATTCCTAATGGCCTTTTAGTTAAAGTATTCAGTCTCATCTATCACATTAATTTTTGCACCTACCCAATCCAATAGAAGATACTAAGTAATATGAACTAATTAATCTCATTACAAAAAAATTTATAAAATATTCTAAGATATATTAGAACAAATATTCACATATTAACATTAATTATGATAAACCTCATTAGTTTGATTACGTCTTGATATTTATTAATACTAAATATTTACAAAGATATTTGGTATATCGAGTAAGATGTCACATTATTATTATTAGGGTTAAATACCCTTAACTTTCGGTAAAAATGGGAAATAGTTCCTTCTCGAAACTTTAAACTAATTTAGTCCCTCAACTTTGGAATACGTGTATTTAGTCTTTTTAATCAATTTTTTTAAGTTTATTTGATATTTTAAACGCAATTGATGATAATATTTGTGTTGCTTACATTGTTTAACTCATTTTCGCTTCAATTTTTACTTAGAAACGCATCTAAAACGTCTAGTTAACTTAACAAAATTTGCTCAAAAAAACTAAATTCACCCATTTATTAAAGAGGAGGGACTAAATTAGTCCAAAGTTTCAAAAAGAGACTAATTTCAATTTTCACTTAAAGTTAAAGGACCAAAAAAATATTTAACTCTTATTATTATTATTATCTATTCAAGGTAAGTTGTTATTTTATTTATATTGGTTAATATTATACTATCTGTTTATCATATGGATCCAGGGTCCAAAATATCCTATAAATACATGTAGTATTTATAAGGGATACACATACTCACTATCATATATTCTAATTTCCATACATACTTACTTACCACGTTCCGAATCTCGGTAAGAACAATTTTAAATTTTTTCATCCTAAATTTAAATTTGTTAAATAATATCTCACATCTAAACAAAACAACATAAAAAAAAAATTATCCAAATAAATTTATAAAAAAAATATAAAATTATCATACGCATTAATATGTAAAATAATAATATTTAAGCTCAATAAAATAGTATGATAAAATTCAAACACACAAACACATTAAGGCTTATGTTTTCGTTAGTAAAGGGAATATAAAAAAATATAAAAAATGATTTTAGAATAATAATATTGGAAAACAATGGCTTTAGAATCATATGTCATGGGTGACATAGTGAGGCATTATTTTGGAAAATAATAATTTTAGAATCCTAAAAGACAGAACGTAAATTAGTGTCACAAACCACTTACTATTAAGAGCAATTTAATCTTGGATATGGTTGCTTATTTTTGTCTCATGGGTGGCCCCACTTTTCAATCTTAAAGTTAGAGAAGAAGTTGGTGGAGGCATTGCCCCCTCTCTCTTTATGATATGACACTTTCGAATAAGTTTTCTTCTAAGTTTTGTCAAAAAGATATGGAAGGGATAAATTCATTTTTTATAAGATAAAATAATCAAATTAAATAAATTATGTTAATATGAAGCAACACATTACCTAATTGCAACCCGTTTATTAAAAAATACTATATCAATTCCGACAATGGTAGCCATCAATAATAGCGTAATGGTAGTTGATTAATGAGAAACCAAAAAATTAAAGGCGTTCATATTTTATAAAAACAAAGAGCAAAATTATTATTTTTTTTTGCAAAAATGAAATATATTTGTTGAATTTGTCAACGATTAATTAATCATCATTGAAAATATGATCATAAAACATCTCTTCTTTCAACTATAACATTTCCAAATATTAATGTCGTGATGTAAAAATTTATAGAAATAGAAAAACGAATGGTAGGGGATAGATAAGTGCTAAGTCAAAAATATAATAATTAGAGAAAATGCAATTTTTTCTTCATTATAGTGGTTCTCAAATTATATCCTTCTAAACTAGATTAGTTGTTGTTTTCTTAAATGACTAACATAAAGTTTTTTGTTTTTTGTTTTCCAAATGACAAGTTCAATATAGCAAAGATGGTAGTGCATTTCTGCTTTTTTGCTTTTTCACCCTGTCATTACTAGCTGCACCCTCTTATGAATATTAAAAAGACTAAAATATCCCACTTCATACCATTACTTTCGTCACCTTTGTTGTCGCCATTGCACCATCATCACTACTATAGAGAAAAAAGAAGAGAGAAAACGCTACAAAGGAAGAAAAGAGAAAGAACGTGCTGCTAAAAACAAAAATCTCATTTTAGAAAATTATATCTGGAACACCTTTTATTATTCAGTAAAACATGTTCTGAAAATCTTATTTGAGAAAACGCATTCGGAAAGGTATTATATAAGTTTCATAAAGTTTTTTTTTTCATTAAATTTTGTTTTAAAAATTTCATTCTAAAAATCTTATTATTATGAAAATTCCATTATGGAACTATTCTGAAAATTATGTTCTTGAAATTCCAAAAATCTTATTTTAGAAAATTTCTGAAATAAATAATTTGAAAATCACTTTCGAGGTACGGGAAGAAAAAGTCCCATTTTGAAGACATGTGACCTAGTTTTCTTGGTCCATCTTTAACCAGAAATAAACTAATTTATTATTAAAAAGAAAAAGAGAAACTAATGGTTGAACCGAAGGTTATGTATGTAGCCAAATGGTCCAAATATGTTTAGAGGTCTACACAAGAAAGTTGAGATATACAATTAATAATATTTTAATAATTAATATATATATATATATATATATATATATGATGTATTATTAGTATACCAAAATCACTATTTGTATAAATAAAATTATTAGAGTATTGTTGAGACGAGTTTTTCTATAATTTATAAAGAAAATAAGATCAACTTGCGAACACGTATGTTGGCAAGCCCAAGTGTAAAAACATAACCCAATCGTTACCAGAAAGTCCAGGACCACATTTTAAAACCGTGAAAGTTGGATTTAACTTTTCTTTTACTTTGGGCTTATTATTTTCACCCTTTTTTTATGAAGTTCAACGTAAAACCTTTTAGGAAAAATAACCTCGAAAACATGGCTTTGTTATATGTTATGTAATAAAAAACAAACACCCTAATAATACAATAGATACATTTTTGACAAGTTTTATAAAAAAATATTTAAAAAAAAATGTAAACAAATAATTTTAAAATCTGATGCCACTAGAAAAATTAATATAACAGTGGAAAATCAGTTAAAGAGTAATTATAAGTATCAAGTAATGATTTCAGTTTCAATCACAAAGTTTATTCATTGATACCCTAACTAAAACTAAAATAAGCAAAATATCAAGTGGTAAAATTTATTACATTGTACTAGTCCTCTGCTCTTAATGGGCTGGATCTAACATATGCTAACGGACTTAACTTCTTGGACTAGTTTGGTTTTGTATCCATTAAATGATGGCAAGGACTTCCTGCACCCTATCAAATTTCTTGGTGCACGCCATCAAAAAGTCTCCCAATAAGTTATTTTCGTAATAGAAGTGGGATGATTGTATATCTGAAAAAAGAAATTCGAATTATTTTAATGTGTTCCGAAAAATAAATTTGGAGGTGTAACGATATGGTGCAGGAAGTAATTGCCTTAAATGATTATTGTCTAGGACCCAAAAAAAAAAAAAAAACATTGGTAAAGTCTTTCGAGTTGTATTATCCGAGTTTGAGAGACGTAATTTAGTTTTGAACATAAAACAGAATAACAATACGAAGTTCAAATTGATACATTTTTATTCTATCAAATAAATGTAATTAAAGAGAATATAAAAGGTTTTTATTACACTTTTGTAGTTTCAATATTATGTCGCATTATTTTATAATTATACGTAAAATTCGTAATATTATATAACACTATGTTTTTATTTTAATAGGTTAAATGTAATTTTGGTGCCTATTTTTACAAAGTTTTGAATTTTGATTCTTTAAACATTTTCCCCAACAATTTTAGTCTCCAATTTAAATTGTTTTCTAATTTTGATCGCAATCATAATCTCTTAATTTTAATTATGTGTAAACTTGCTCAATTTTCAGTTTAATCATATGTAGTTCTTTTTGTTATTTTGACATGACTAGCTGAAATGGGACAAACTACATACTTGTGACATTTTACTAGATTATAATGCTCAAGAGATTTGCTACCAAATATAATACGTTAGTGTTTAATATATTTGTAAAATAAAAATTTGAATAAAATATCGGATGGTAAAAAATAGGAAGAAAAATTACGTAAACAAAATTAAAGACTAAAACTATAGATAATTAAAAATTAATTTGGACTGAAACAACAGAAAAATGAAATTAAAATTGTGGATTTTGTAAAATATAGAGAGTAAAACTATGACAAAACATTTTACTTTTTAATTTTAAAAATACTTATATAAAAATATTTAAATGTATGTTATTGGTACCGAGACCTTATTTGGAGACATGATTTTATTATCATAATAAACATATATATATTGCTATTGAAAGCTATAACACTATTATTATAATTAAAAATATCTTTTAGTGAAAATGACTTCATCGTAAAAAAGATTGGAAATAGAATAGAAGTATCATGTTTCCAAAGAAAAATAATCTAAAACTAGGTTACAATTTGGTATGTTCAATAATTCTACATCATTTAAAAGTTGACATTAAAAAAATAATTTAAATATATATTTCTTTTTTAATATTTTGAGGTGTTTTTTAATGACAAAACAGTGTCAGAATTTTAGATTCTATTGCGGACAATACCTCAAATGCGGTAATTGACTCTAATAATGTTATTTCAATAAACTTGAAGTCAGAACATTGAGTTGTCTATTGGAGCATAAACTTCCTTAGCATTCCATTGAGAGATGAACCCTTATTTTCCTTAGATCTCAATCGGGGACATGTTCTGGTATACCTAATAGTCATACATTACTTAAAACTCAAGGTCAAGGACAATTTAAATGTGATGATCGACTCTAACTATATTACCTCAAATGGACTCGAGATAAATTATTAATTATTAATAGACATAAATATTTTATAGTGGGTATTGTCATTAGGGTTTCTTACCCTAAGTGGCCCTAAGACCAATATCAAACTTAAATATTATATAATTACTATGTGCATCCAAAAATTAAGACTCCTTGTCCCAATCAGATAAGAAAATTAGGTGAGAAAAAGGAGCAACAAATAGTAAAGTTAGCGAAGGATATCACCGATGACACTAATATAAGAATCTAAGAGTATCTAACAAAATGAAAACATTAAAGAGTTTTTTTAATATTACTAGCCTAAGACAAACAAGAAATTTATTGGGAGAAATCAAAATGGTGAAGAGAAATCAGTAGAGGAAAACACCAAAACCACAATGGAATATATGACAAAGAATGTGAAATGGGTCGCGCACAAGGACCATACATGCGTACTTCAACATGGGCTAAAACATAATGCATAAGCCCATAAACATAAACTACACAAATCTCTACTTTTTTATTCTCCGTTCACTTCTCCTATCAAACTACTTCGATCTATTATTTTTCCATATAATATAACCTTATCCAAGACATCTTATTCACTCTTCCACTTTTTACTCCTCTCCATGCAACATGTTCAGGATTTAGTATACCCGTTTCATCTCCCTTTATAATGAAACAATTGTCATGCATTCTGAATATATATATATATAATATTCGATAAGTCTTCGGGTTATACATTATTTTCTTAACTCACCCAAGACATTTTCTTTTCTTTTCTCGTGACATCATGAGAAATTTCGATGTAATTTCATTAGTATATATCTATCACCGTAGTCGCATGTTAAAAAAAGAAAAAAAATGATAAAATAAATATAATTCCAAGTTTATAAGACAAGCCCTAATAGAAAAAAATGATAACACTTCATTTTCCATTTGGTTGGCTTCCTTCAAATTTTCTTAATCGTAGAAAACTTGTATTATCTCAAAAACATTAAAAAAAAAATACCTTTTATGATGCATTCATCATAATAGCGTCCACATATTGCACAAGTTTAACAATCGTCTCATTGATTTCAATGGTAAAACCTTGAGTACAATTTGCTTGTCTACGTCGTTGTCACGAAAAGTAATAACAAAATTATTATAGAATGATCAATGTACTCCACTCATAATTTAATTTGAATATATATCTATCACCTTAAACTTCAACTTTATAGATATTTGAGAGCATACTTAAAACATGATTAACGTGTAATTTTTGCGTTCTACGTCTTACTTTCTCTTCAAAATGACATGGTCGTCACATTCTTTGAATATGACCATATCCATGGATTCTCAGCACGCAACCTCAATCCTTTAAGTCCTTTTGTCTATGACAGTTGGCTTTGACAGTAAGTTCTTGTTCTAACTTCTTTTGCTATTTTCTTCATTTGGCATATTCCAATTCATACGCATTTATTCTTTTTTATTTATTTTAGGTTTTAGTATGAGACAATGCATATGTAATTTGATTGTTATTCAATGGTTCAGTAATTCTTTTTATTGAAAATATGCAAATATTTCCAAAAGAAAAACACTTCAGTGATGTATGGATTTCATCAACTACGCGGAATGAACCAGTAGCCTCCAATACAAACAACTTTGTTAATAATATAAACTCAGATATAATTAATCAGTAGCAATTAGGCACTTTGGGTCTGATGCAATTATTTATTACAAGCTTTTTATGAATCATTTATCTTTATTTATATTCATCACTGACTGCAAGAAAATATTTTATTTTTTCCTTTACTAATACTTAATAATCAAAACAATAAAACAAGTGGATAAGGAATACTTAACAATCCGTAGATTTAAAATTCCAGTTGTTGAATCAACTGGCGACGGTAGTTAAACGTGTTCATATGAATCGCAAATGTTGTCGTATATTATATACGGTCATACTTTGTAATCTTCTCCTACACATGCTGTGTAGTTATGAACTTTGTTTTTCATAAAATAATCATGTGGTTTCATGCAATTTGTTCCCTACCAGGAAATCAATTTGCATATGATATAATTTGTTTTTGTTTCAAACATAAATATACTTTGACAATGAAGAGGAACAACATTGAATAATAATATGGAAAATCATATCGTGATTCCCATTTTTTTTATTTTAATTTTTTTCTTCCTGACGTGGTTTAGTATGAATCATTAATTAATGTATTAATGTCTTTTTTTTAAAAAAATCAATTGTTCACACTAAGTCACATTATGGAGTAGAGGATGAGAATAAAAAAAAAATGAGAATCATAATATCATTTTTCTAATAATATACATGAAGAAGTGATATGATGTATGAAGATGTTGAGAAAAACGCAAATTAAGAATATTACCGTCTTTACTAAAAAAATCATGGAAATTTTAAAAATCCTAAAATTGGAGAAAAATTACTCAAAAATAACACTATTTGAAAATTAAACATATAAAAAAAATCAAATATTAATTAAAGTGTCTTTGACTTAAGACAAAAATATCATAAATATAGAATTTATTATATAATCATAAATACTCATCTCCTAAATTATCCTGTATAATAACAAACTTTTTAAAACATGTTATAAAATTATGCAAGATGAAGTGAGCCCTATCAAAAGTGGGATAAATGGATTGTGTTTGGAGAAACAGAGAGGTGTGTATGATATTATATTTAGTTAAGGAATCCAAAGACATAGGCCCCTATCCTATAAAACCTAAAATATTGGACCCTACCATGTGCATGCCTCCAACGTTATGAGAATACCACCCAAGCTCGTGTATATATCATAGCTTTTAGTGAAGATAAAATATAAAGACTCGTGTCATAATCGCATGCATTAAAATAAAGACGTACAACTAAAAAGCTAGAAAAAGATAGAGGAAGAAGATAAGGGATTACGATATGTATATGCAAATTGGATATTTATTCATATCAATTAGTACAAACACGCGTGTCGAGGGAATATATAAAAGATTATTATAGTTTTGTGAAAATAGTTGTTTCAATATAAGAAATATTATATATTCTTTTTCTAATATAATTAGTGAAAATATATGGATATTATTTTTTTAATTCTAAAAATAAATATAAATAATTTTTAAATTTTATTATAATTTTATTTATTTATTTTGTAGATAATTCTTTTATTAAAAATATTTATTTTAGTTTAAAAATATTAATTTAAAAGAAAAATTAAATAAATAAAATATTTAAATCTTACTTAAAGAGAAAAAAATGGTAAAACAATTATTTTAATTAGAAAAAAAATTATTTTTTAAAGAATAAAATTGGGAATAGAAATATGGATGCCAAAATGAGGCATCTTCTTTATATATATTTTATATATATATATATATATATATATATATATATATATATAATTTTAATATAAAATATTAAATTGATTTTAAAAAAATTAATGATTAAAATAATTAAATAAATATCTGGTTTTCATTAATAATTACATATGTTTATTAAAAAACTAAGTAAAGAATAAACCATAAAATTAATAACATATTAATATTTATTTTTTTAATAAATACATGTAGTATTTATTAAGTATCTATTTAATTATATTAATCATTAACAAAGTTTAAACAAAATTAGTGTAATTATTGTATTAAAATTATAATTTTTCATGACACTAAACATAAAATATATCAATATTTGTTGTATTAAATTTACTATTTAGTTTAATTTTTTTTATTTATTTAGATAAAAATAATCTACAATTTAATAATTTACATACTTATTAGTTGATTACATTATAAGAAAATGTTTCATTAACAATCGATTTTGTTGACCAAAAGTTGTTAGTCACTATATTGATCAATTTAGATACCAATTTACAAAATAAAAAATTATTGATCACTAAAATAGCACTATTATGAATAAAAAAATTATAATTGATCGTTAAATTGGTCAATAATTTATTATAGACTAATTTAAAAATCAACTCCTTTTAATAATAAATCAATTATAATTTTTTATTCATAATAATAACTATTTTATTAATCAATAATATTTTATTTTATAAATTAATATATAAATTAATAACAACTTTCTATTATTAAAATTAGTTGTTAATTTGACTTTAACTATTTTTTACCTAACTCTATTATGACTTATAAAACTCAGTGAAATTTGATTACGAGCAATTTTATTAGAGCCAAACATCACAGGTGGAGGTATTTTTTTTAAAGCATTAAATATAAAGATAAAATAATTAATTTTAGAGGATATTACATATAATCTTTTATTAAAAATAAAAATAAAACAAGAATGCTTTTTGAAAGCCAATGCCACACGACATTTCACTAAAATGAGTTGGCCCGCGTATACTTCCCAGTTACGGAGCACACTGCGTACCCCATTTCCTTCGCACTTAAGCCTGTTTGATCAATAATATATAATGCAATTTGATCCAAAAAAAAATAAAAATTGGGGAAAATAATAATAGAACAAGAAAGAAAGAATAAATCAACACTAAAAGAACAAAAACAAGACAATTCTTCAAACCGTCAACACATTTCTTCTAATACTCAACTAGAAATGAATCAACGTTGATGCCAACCAAATCACTTAGAAATATTCTATCAAACTATGTTATGTAGCAAGGGAGGGCCTTTACACTATCTAATATTGTTGTTCCACCTACAACCAAGACAATGAAAATGAGTTCAAATCAAAGCTTAACTAGTTCAAGTGTTGTAGAAGAGAAATACTTTATTTAGTTCTTTCCACCATGAAAGTACATCAATGTTAAATTTGACCTTTCTACTTTTAGGAAAATAGCACATGAATCATTTTGTGAAGAATGGGAGAGGTTTAAGTCATTGCTTAGAAAATGGCTAAATCATGAATTTAAAGATGTATCACAATTGAACAACAATGAAATTATTTTAAATGTAGCAATATGAGAGACCATAATGTCTATTGATGCACAACAAGCAACAAAAATAATAGATTTTTTGCCTCCACGGATTATCAAGCTCGACATAACAAGTAATCAATTTATAAAAAAATGAGTAGTTGATCTTATTACTTAAAAAACCAATTAAGCACAAAGTAAATAATAATCAATTTACGATGGTCAAAATTTTGAGCTTGTTTAAAAAGGGGGAGGGGGAGTTCAAGTCCAATCAAGAGGAGTTAATTATTCCTTTTCTTATAATACAGTAATTGAATTATTGGGTAAATGCCTATAGGCAAGAATTGAACCCATGACCCCTACCTAGGGCTGGGCAAAATAAATCAAACTGCATTGCACTACCAAAAACTGCACTGAACTAAAAAACTGTTTGTATGAATTGCACTGAACTGAGAAACACTTCAGATGAACTGAACTGAACTGTTATTCTTAAAACTAGACTAAACTGCACTGAACTGCACTGCACTATAATATAAATTGAATTGTTTTATGAACTGCACTACGTCAGAAGTGAACTACACTATTTTTGAACTGAACTGCACTAATTTTTAACTTAACTACACTGTTTTTGAACCGTTTTCGAACCGTTTTCGAACCGAATTGCACTGATTTTGTATAAACTTCAGTATTTTTGAATTGAATTGTATTATTTTTAAATCAGATTGCATTGATTTTTAACTGAATTGCACTATTTTTGAACTTAATTACACTATTTTGAATCGAATTGCACTAATTACATATGATTGTACTACGCAATAATAATCTAAAGTTTATAATTTGAAAGTGCTTAGGAAATAATACTTGAATATGCATCATACTTCAATACACCAATTAACATTTTTATAATTTTTTTATTTATATTAAAGTTTTCCGTAACTTAAAATGTAATTAAAATATTAAAATTAATATAATAAATATAAATATCGGTATTAAGTTATTTTTTATATTTTAAAATCTTATGTAATATTACTTTTTAGTTTTACAATGTTTATTATGTTACGTCAAATTTTTTAAAAGGATTTATTTTAGAAAATTTTCAAAATTAATATTTTTTTAACATTTGTATTCATTAATATTTGTGTGAAAAATGTTCTAGAAATTTTATGAAATTCTAAAATATATTTTGTGAAGTAATGAATTAATAACTTTTTATATTTTTTAAGAATTTTTTAAAATAAATTCTCTTTAAAAAAGTTAACGCCACATAATAAATATTTTAGAACTAAAAAATAATATTATATAAGATTTTAAAATAAAAAATACGTTACTACCAATATTTATATTTATTATACTAATTTCAATATTTAAGAATATAAATAAAAAATTATAAAAATGTTAGCTGTCACAAAATTTAATTTTTAAAAATAACTTCTGTAAACTCATAACATAAAAATAACATTACATAGTAAAATTTATTCAAAATAAAATAAGATCTTGAATTAATTTATAAATTTTTTAATAAATTAATTATAAATATTTTATATTTTTCTCAAAGAAAGAGTAAAGAAAAAAATTAAAACAAAATAAAATAAATATTTCAATATGAAAGAAAAAGAATAGAATGTAAGACACAAAATACATAAGTCCAATTTTTATCTTAATACCAATATTTTATTTGAGGTATTTTGCTCTTTCAATTTACTATAGTTCAATAATTAACTTAATATAAGTTTAGTTTCTTAAAAGTGAACTATTTTATAATACATTTTAATTATTATTATAAATAGTTTAGTATATTTTAGTTTAATATAGTACAATTAACTATAGTTTAGTATAGTTTAGTAAATTATGCCCAACCCTACCCCTACCTTTAGAATAAATACAATACTTTAACCATATAAGTAAGAACTCCAACCTATTGATTTATTGATGTCACTAATCTCTTAACAAATTACGTAATTTACCTCTAATATCACTATTTTAAACGAATGATAGATTTTAAAAAAATTATTTATCATTCAAACTTATAATCCATTAAAGTTTCCATAAATAAACATCATTAAAATAATTCATTGTTTATGAAAACATCAAAAACCTTATAACATTATTCTATAATATTTCTCAATAAGACCCTTTTCACTAAGTCTCAACAAGTCTCTTCACAATTGTGCATCATTACCAACATCTGCAACAACATTTGATCTCATATACATATACGATCATTGCAGTCAAACACACACAACCATTCACAAAACATGTTGTCTCACATGATAGTTCAAAATATGTTTTCATAATCTCGGGGTCTCACAACACCATTTAATTACATCAGATGCCTCACACAACCATTCACAAAGTTTATTGTCTCACACAATAGTTCACAATATATCATCACAACAAATAATACAAGCACTGATTATCTTAGCATCAAGAACCAATTTTCAATTGTAACTCTCGCAAATAGCTTACCAATAATCATTCACTATTAGTGCAACCATCCCTCCTACTTCTCACAGGCCTTACAAACAAAGTCCACTTCCCCTACTTTCCAAGAGTCTTACAGGAGAAGTACATAGGTGTCACTTCTTGTCACTCTCCTTGAGAGCTTTCTTGGTGAAGTACATTAGTGTCACTTCCCACAACTATGCTTAAGATCTTCCCTAGTGAAGTACACAAGTGTCATTTTCCATTACTCTCCTTGAGAGCTTCCCCGACAAAGTACACAAGCACAACTTCCCATCACTTGAGTGTTTCCCCGATGACTTATGGGTGGAGACCACTCTCCGTTGCTCTCTCAAGAGTCTAACGATGTGAAGTCAACACTCAAGTTCACCACTAGAGACTGATAGAGTGTAACACTTTTCGTTTAGTCACCACCTAACTCCATACATCATATTAAATATCAACTCAACAATTTCGATTCATATAAAATAATACATCACACAAAATAGTGACAAGGTTTTTGATGTTATAGAATAATGTAATTAGGTTTTTGATGTTTTCATAAATGGTGACTTATTTTGATGATGTTTATTTATGGAAAATTTAATGGATTATAAGTTTGAGAAATAAAGAAACTTTTCTAAATTTCTCGTTCTGTTTAAAATAGTGGCATGAGAGGTAAATTAAGTAAACTGTTAAGAGGTTAGTGACATGCTAGAAGGAGTGTTACACATCACCTCCTCTTCCTCCAACTCATCTTCTTTCTCCTCTTTTCTTCTTCTGAATCATCTTCATTTAATTTATAACAAATATTTCTTTAGATTTAACGAGAAAATTAACACTCATTTTACTGACGAATTTCAAAAATACAATTGCCCACAAATTTTCAAAAAATTCAATTACCAATAGATTTATCTACAAATTTAAATAAAATCAATATCGAAGAATTATCATAAATTTTATCACAACATGGTCAAAGCTAAAACAATAATTTTGACATTCATTTTATCAACATAGTTTACTGATGAAAATATCTATCGAGAATAAAAAATTTTGAGTTATCGAATTCTTTTACCGACAAATCCATTACTGTCAGAAAATAAAATCCTAAAATTTGTCTATAAAATTTATCGGTAAATTCTATTTTACCAACAATTTTTTTTATCTATACAAATCTATCCTTAATATGGTGTTTTCTTGTAATGGATATTTTGGAAAAAATCATTCAAGATTTTTTATCCAATGAAATAAATATCGAAGCATTTACAAGAAATTCAGAAACTTGAATGGACCATTTGAAAAAATAGCTATTTTAGCAAAAAAGTGGTAAATTCCCGTCACACACCAAGATCAATCCTAAAGAATGCTATAAAGTTATCACTACTATAATTGACAACATTATTAGAAAAATAATTGCCGACAATTTGACAATACAAGATGTAGTTAAAAACATATGTGAGTGATCAGTGAAAAAGAACGAGTTGGAGTTAGAAAATTAAAATAGTATAAGAGTGAGACGCTAAATAGAGAGATAAAAAAGAACAAAAATTAAGAAATGAAGAAACAAAGAAAGAAAAGATAGGCATTCATTAATGCCAAATTTATCCGATCTACATTCTTTCCATAAAATATAAAGAAAAACAATTTGCACTGATCATAAATAATCTTCAAAAAGTTATAGATTAATAAAAATTTGTGAAAAAAATTATTCACTAATTTGAAATTGAAATTTTTAACAACAAGGGGACCGAGTGTCCACGATGATGAAGTCATTTATCCACTAGTACATTTTAAAATATTGTGTCAATGAGTTCCAAATGTTTGACTTTAACATGGGACAAAGTCACATTATTTGTTAATATTGAAAATATGTTTGTGAATGAAATAATTGTTGGGTTTATATTTGTCATGAGTTATAGATATTGAAAATTTGTGATTCTATATATATGACATTGGTCTTATACACATATAAGTAATTTTACATTACTTTTAATCTTAAATCTTAAGACAATTATATTATTAGTCTTTATTCTTATATAGTGTTTAATTGTGTCTATTCTATCTCATATTGGACTTTTGACGACTATTCCCAACAATAATAAATGAGAAATTGAAACGTAATAAAAGGAATGAAATAACTTAATAAAGAAAAAATAAAAATTAGGTAAAATGAACACACATGCACCATGAAATTCCAATTTGGAGAATAATTTTTTTTATTGAGCTAACTAATATTATTTCTTATTCAATTGATCGGTATAGAGAAGCATAACAGGTATATAAATTGATCTTTGGTGGGGGATCTCTAAAATGAAAGGACAAGGTAAGTGGCTGGGTGCCATCAGTTGCTGGTTGCTAAAGGTCCTAATTAACAATGATTAAGGGCAGTAATTAAGTTAATTGTAGCCACCAAATCCTCCCCCACCACAACTAAATGAAAGTGAAAGAATGTAGGTCACAAAACCCAGCAAACATATACAAAATAGATGCCATTTTGCAAAAGTGTAAGTCCAAAATGGCTGTTATCATAACCAGAGCATCATTTATCAAACACTCTCATCATTTCCATGATTCCTTCGTCTAGACGCGCCTATATATAATATATATTGCTAAAGATATATATGCACATAAAATAATGCAGAGTTAGGAGGAAGTGCAAATATATAATCACAGATTTTGGTGGAACCATATTCATACTCATCAATTCCGATGCTGCAGATGACTTTGAAGACAAAAGTGCATGTGGGGTATGGAACAACATTGAACCCTAATCCATTTTTTATGCTTTTTGTTACTCCACTAAATTATCATATCATTATTAATAGTTTTAGTTTGTCTACTTAATTATCATACCAGGAGTAGTTTTAGTCTCATTTAAGGAACTCTTTTACTATACTTTAATGGCAAAATATTAACCCGAGGCATATGAAAATAATGATAGTAAGAGAATAATCACTTTTTATTAACTTTATTAGCTTTGTTCATTAGGATTTTAGGAGTGAGTTTGGTCATTGAGTAAGAGAGATCCTATGACATTATCACATTAATAACAACCATTTTACAATCTATACGGTCTAACAAAAGTGAATTTTTGTATTTTTGAAAAAAAAAATTAAGTGAAGGATAGTGAATAATAATGCTAATTAAAGATTCTATTTTTAGAAATTAAAAAAGAAAAAGAGGTCAATGATAATTTTAGAGTTGTCAAAACGGATAATTTGGCCTGGTCCGACTCGATCCACAACGGGTTAATTACTTAGTGAGCAAACCCAACCTGATTCACTTATTAGTGAGCCAAAAAAATTTGAATCCGACCCGATCTACCACGAGTTGGTGGATTAAACAGGTTGACCCACAGACTCACTTAATTGAAAAAAAATATAATTTTATTTTTAGTCAAAACTAAATTATAATTCTAATTAAAATCTAAATAAACTTTAATACAATCCAAATACAAATCAAAATCACAAAAATACAAATTATCTATGTGTTTAAAAAAAACCTAAATTGACCCAAATGCAAAATCGAACTTAAAAAAAATACTTGTGTGTGACCCTTTATTTGCAGGTTGGTGAGCCGAATTCTAGGTAGGTCGGGTCAAAAATCAATCCGTATTGAAATTTATATAAAAATTCAATCCAACCCGATCTGAATCCATAATGAACCAAATTGACTCGCAGATTCCAACCCATTTTGACGATTCTTGATAGTTACTTCTTATCTTTTTCATTGTATTTTTTTTTTTCTATTCAATTTGAACATGAATTTTAAGTGATGTATACGAGTTATGTATTCGACAAAAATAGCTGATTAACAGAAAGTTACTAAAATCATTTGTGTTTTAGCCAAAAGTCACTAAATTAACTTATAGTGTAAAACCGTGTTAAATCTAAATACTGTCTTAATATAATAAATATGGTAATAACAAAATTAGTTTGATGACTTGACCCATTTGGAATTAGAGTATTCCCTAAGCATGATTTGATAAGATTACGTATTAGTGATTACATGTATCATTAAAATAACACCTATATCTCCAGCCTTTTACACACTGTTTGGTGCTCTTTCACCATCAAGACAAGTCACAAAGAGAGAAAACTTTCCTTTTATAATATTATCAATTATGAGTGCTAATCCCAAAATTTAAGGGCATATAACAAAAGTAACAAAATGTTGAAAAATAGACAAAGCAACCAAACGCACTTATAGGCCCAGCTGGGTTCGTGATTGCATAGTTTCTCATCGCTCACATGCATGCTTTAATTTCCATGCACACTCATCTCACATTTTCATTTTTATAAATAATTTAATTATAAATTTTAATCAACAATGGAGTTGTTAATTCTATAATAATCACACCTATTTATATATTGAACTTTTGAATATTTACGAAATTATCTATATTCTCTCCTTTTTCTTTTATATATGTCAAAGACATAATAATCATCAAAGATATTGCACGTGAATCTACAACTATATTATTAGATCTTCTTCTGTACAGGATTTTCATATCTATTGCCTTCCACGAAAAAGTTGGTATAGAAACTCCAAATATATTAAATACAACCATTTTAAAATCGACAACAAATTTATATACCAAATATTAAACACAAGTTTTAAAACAGCGAATTATTACACGAAAAATAAGTAAACTAAAGTTCCTTTTCATATTGGCAGAAATGGTCCCACTCCCACATATGATGCTCAATTATAAATGTCACAATGAAAAAAAAATGTTCGTATTTTGGAATATTTTTCTTAAGAAATAATAATAATTGGAAAAGAAAAAGTTACACATGGATAAGTTCTTAAGACATCTCAATTTGATAGTTGGCTAACTAAACAAACCAACACTTTGTCTTTGTTTTCTTTCGTGTAGATGTTCTTTTATGCATGTAGCCATCATGTAGTGTTTTTTAAGGGCCACTTTCGAACTTTATTTTGACTCAAAAAATCACCACGCCGTGAATGAAATCGAGTATAGTAATGAGTTGCTTTTGCTCGTTTTTTTAATGTACTGCATTTTATAAAAAAAAAATAGAACTGTAATTTCGACATATTATTAGTATAATTTTTTTACACTATTGACTAATAAAAAATTAGGATGTATGAATTTTAAAATAATAATATAAAAATATGTGTAGAATGAAAATATAAAATTATTTATTATTTACATTTTCGGTACATATAATATTTATTTCAAAGAATATCGAGGAAAATTCGTATTTAATTTAGTATATGTTTGATTTGCAGCGAGATAATGAGATTTAAATTTATTTATTAACTTTTATTTTTCATGTAGAAATTTAAATTTTATTCTTACATATGTTTTTTTATGTATTATCCACTGTCTCAGGTGGTGGCATATGCGTCAATAAGAGAAAGACGGAGGGCATTATGGGGTAAAAGGGAGTCAAAAGAACAACACCCGCCAAACACCAGTCCCCGCTGTAAAACAACGTTAAAATAAAAAAAGAAAAACCACGGTACGGTCCGATCATATGGCCAAGCGCGCGCAGTCGCGCGTGTTCACGCCCTCTCGCTGTAGATGGGCACGGTGGAGGTGGGGACGGCGCGTGGGACGATGGAGGGTGGCCCCACCTAGAAGGAGGGCGTAACAATGATGCAGTTAGCGAAAAACAAATTGATTTCAAGTCGTTGGGAGGGGAGACAAATGAGTCAGGTTTGCAAGCTTTTTCTTTCACTCTTCTTTTCTTTCTTCTTTCTCTCTTTTTTAACCTTTTCATAAAGCAACGCTAATGGCCACCCTTTAGATTCTTCTTCTTCTTCTTCTCATCCCCCTCCCCTTATCCTTCTTCTGCTGTTCTTCTTGTAACTCTTCAACTTCAATCCTCTTTGTCTCTTTCACTTTTTGCTTACCTGCAACCGGCTTCAGCAGTGGTAATTCTTTGTTTTAATCACTCTCTTTGTTGGGTTGTTTTTTTTTTTTTTTGGGTTTTTAGGAGTTTGTACACTCACTCTCTCTCTCTCTCTCTGGCATTTCCATTTGTATGCATGCAACTCTTGGCTCTCCATTCACTCTCACTTTGCTTTTCATTTTTCTTTCTATTCTTTGCTTCAGTGGCCTTACTTACAAGTGTTGCTGAGTGAAAAGTAAGATTTTACCTTTTTATTTATTTCTGCATTTGTGATTGAGTAAGACGGAAATTGTGGAATGTGGGTTGGTTTGACGATGTTCAGGAATGCATCTTTAGATGTTGATGTGATTGACAGACAATCCTCTTGTTTGATCTCGAATTATCAATGCTTTTACTTTGTTTCTCTAACTTTATTTCTTAATTCTTATTATTGATTTATCATGTATTAGGTGCCTGCGTCAATGTCAGCAATTTTTCATTTTTGTTGTGTAGATCTATGTGGTTTCATGGTTTTGCGTGTTTGTTGTGGGTAGGAGAAACCTTGTTTTTTTAATCTGGTTTTTGTTTCTATATTAGGAACTGCTGCACTAACTTGAAACGTAATTTGATAATGTAGTTTGGTGAGTGAAGGCTTGTTGGCACGGTGACTACGCTTGATCTCTCTTTTTTTACTAAATATAGGAAATGAATCACTTTATGTTTCAAGATTAATATTCAACCACAATATAGCTGTTAGTTTATGTTATTGCTTCTAATCTTTCCCTCTGACCATTACTACTAATGCTATCTGCTACATCATTTTTCTTCTAATTAAATGCCGTACTAATTCTTCCATCCTTTTCTTTTTCCCTTTTTTAGTTGTATACGAATTAATTGACAATTGATGTATTCGGCCACTTTTTCTGCTCAAACTAAATGGAGTCAAATGAGATCGTCATTTTAGTCTGAACATTTCTGGCATCTTTTACCAATCTAACCATCTTCGCCTCAAACTCTAATCTTTGTTGATAACACTTCAAGATTCTATCCTCCTTCAAAGTCTAATCTTTGGTAACAACACTCTTTTAAGTCTTTATATTCTCAATGAGGATGTTTTGATTTACAATGTGATTCATAATTGGCAGTTGGCAGATCATCAGCAACCGTGATGAACTTATGTTGTTTATGTTTTGATTGTAGTTTGATCACCAACTTGCATGAACATGAATTTAGAATGTCTTTCCCGCATAATCCAACATGATTGATGCTTCTTAAAGTTCATGAAGACGTTTATTTACTATTGATTTGTCTCTTATGGTAAAAGGTGCTTTGAGTAGTAGACAGATCCTAGAAGTTCAACCACACCTATTCCATCACGCTTTCTTGTTTTTAGCATTCTTTCATGACTTCACCTTCTCTAAATTACATGTCATATGTCCTCAATACGTTTGTCTAAGCTGGGTTTGATTGTAGTTGTTGATGAAGAAAGGAGTCTTCTATACTTAAATTTTGTTTAACTTTTGACTCTTCACTGCTATATTCTCTATCGAAGGCCTCATACTATATTGTAATATGTTTTTTTTACCAGACTACAATTTTCCTCATGACAAAGATAAGTCCGGAAGTTGAAATCAAGATGCCAATGGAGGCATTTCCGCCAGTTTCAGCTGACGTGAGCTTTATTTATGATAGTTTTCCAAAGTACAAACTGGGAGCTGATAATCAAATTCTGGAAGAGCCAGTTGAGGAAAACCAAGGTCCTTCATTGAAGGATGTTATTGAACAAGAAGCTTCCAATTTGTCAGACCAACACAAGCGGATCTCAGTTCGTGACCTTGCCAGTAAATTTGACAAGAACTTGGCTGCAGCTGCTAAGTTGTCCAATGAGGTTTTTGTTTCAATTATTTGCTCATGGTCTACTATTTGGTTATTTCCCTTTACTAAATATAAATATCCAATATTTTTCAACACTCCCCTGTTCTGTCAAATACACATTAGTTCAAAGTTAAAGTAAAATAAAATAGCTGGTTCATGTTAGATCTCTTTTAGATTTTAGGTAAGTGCCATTGTTGAAATAAAGTTTTGTTATTGACTTCAAATCACAGTTCATCGGTGTCTTTTTTTGATTGTTAATCTGAGTCGTGTTTCTTTTCTCAATTTCTGATGATTCCCCTGTCCTCCTTTCTGTGTGAAAAATTCAGGCAAAACTGAGAGACGTTGCATCTTTGGAGGGGCATGTTCTTTTGAAAAAACTCAGAGATGCACTAGAATCTTTAAGAGGTCGTTTTGCAGGAAGAAACAAAGAGGATGTGGAGAAAGCTATATCTATGGTTAGTTATTTTATTTTATTTCATGTTAAGTAAGTACACTACATTGTTCAAAGTTGGAAATGTTATTTCATTCCATTTGATCCACTATCTTTTTAAGTTTTCTGGTTTCTTTCGTGGAGCGTGTTTTCATTTCCTTTTTTCTGAACCCCACATATTTCTGCGAAGCTATTTCATAATGCATGAAGAAAATTATTTTAGCTCTTCAATTCATGTTAATGATGCTAAACATTCATACTTAACAATTATTCCTCGCAGGTGGAAGCTTTAGCCGTTAAGTTGACTCAAAATGAAGGAGAATTGATCCAAGAGAAGTTTGAAGTGAAGAAGCTAGTAAACTTTCTCAAACAGGTCTTCTTCGACATCTAATTTTTGGTCACTTGTTACGCAATCTCCTCCAAAACATTCTGCTAATTCATAATTTAATTTACTTGAACAATTTATGAATTTTCACTATTATTGCTTTGATCAAATTCCAAAATTCATTTGGGTTTGTTTTTTACATATTGTAAAACAATAATGAATTCATTGTTTGACATGTGTTTGTGTATTGTTTGCAAATAAACTGTTTCAAACTGTACTATGGTAAGGATTTTGGCAAGTGAATTTTTAAGTCCAAGTATTGAAATCCAAGAGACTCGCACAGTACTCAATTTGTTTGTTACTTTTGAAAAATTAAATATTTTGTTTTATATAAATGGTAAAAGATAAAGAGATCAAATAAAGATAAAAATAAGGAGATAAAGAATAAGAAATCAAACTTTGAATTGAAAAGGTTGTTGAATATGAATATGATATGAATATGTTAGGGTTGAGTTTCTCAAGACCACCCCTCATATAAATTACTTCAAAGTAATATATTTGTTTAGGGTTTAGGATTTACACACCATGTTATACATGTACCAAGCATAATAGTGTAGGATGTTAGGGGGTGTATTGGGAAAAAAAAAACCAAGTTGGTTCCAAAATGCAACATATAAACTACTCTAAGATAGTGGAAGGAAGTTGGTCACTACAAAAATTATTTTGTGATATGTACCCTCTTCTAATGTTTTGAAACGATGGTGATAACTATTCATTAATATTACTAGCATTCCATTTATAAGCATTGCAATTGTTTTTCCTTCTCCAAGGCATTTTGAAATAGTTTTGATTTTCTAGTTCTTTGAATTAAATATGTTTTGACAAGAAAACTGGAATCCATCTTTGTTTTGTAGGCTTCTGAAGATGCTAAGAAGTTAGTTAATCAAGAGAAATCTTTTGCTTGTGCCGAAATCGAAAGCGCAAGGTCAGTGGTGCTCAGAATTGGGGAAGCTCTTGAAGAACAAGAAAAGGCATCGCAAGCTTCTAAACCACAGGTACTAAAGTGTTGTTTGATTACACAATTATATGTATGTATAATTTTGCATTAAAGAATTCTTAATCAAGCATTACTTCACTCTATAATAATACTCAATGTACACATGAGAATCATATGTTTGGGTGTAGGCAAAAGATTACCAAATACTACAATTTTAGGATAGAAAAGAGGGGTTTATTCTCTGTATGAGGGCCTCATCTTGAAGATAATTTTCCTATAGAAATTGTATAAGCTGAACAATTCTTATGAACTTAATTTCCTCGTCAACTATACAAACTTGACTTGGAAATTTTCATACTTCCATTCATGTGAACATAAAAATACTCAGGCTGGAACTGTAAAAAAGAATAGAAGGTTGAGTTTTCTGACTACCCTGTCTGTAGTTCTTTGCTTGTAATTTACATTGTATCTTCATATCATGTTATATCATCCTTCATTTTGCAATGTATATAAATATGGAAAATCTCTAAAGATGCGTTATTGGTATATAATATCTACTGTCCCTCGTTGTTAGGACGTGGATGGACTAATAGAAGAGGTTCAAGAGGCTAGAAGAATCAAACTGTTACATCAGCCAAGCAAGGTGAATTGCTTTCCTCTTCCTCATTACTGTTATAACGGGTAGTTTTTGCTTAACTTCACTGTACTTCATTTTATAATAATGATTATAATAGTAAGAAAAATGATCCAGATGTTGACAAGAAGCATTAACACCAATTTTTCTATAATTTCGTAGTTACACATCATACACCATGCTTAGATACGACATTTTCACCTTAAACCTTTCAAAATATGAAATTTTTTATTTTGGAATGTTTGAAATGCATATAATTGTCTTAAATGCTGAAATTTGGTTTGAATTGTGTAAATTTGACCGTACCATATCTGAAGAATTTTGGTATATTACATGTTAATATTAACATTTTGAGTTTAACTGATAAGTATCTTCAGTGTGGAAAGATTTTACATTGTTAACCAAATAAAAATCACCTCTAGTGTGACTTCTAGGGTGATTATTGTCAAAGTCAACAAACTTATATATGGTAGTTTGTGATTTGGATGACTTTGTAAAAATACTTTACAATGTCAACGCATATCTTTTTTTCATTCTTTTCTAATTCTTATGTGTGTGTATGTAAATACATATATTACTACTGTTAATTAATATACTCTGCTATACCGTATCCTAACTTACTTAATTTTCCATTGCTTTACATCATATCATTTGGGATAACTTGAACCATTACACGTGCAATCAGGCACATCTTAATTTAAGGACCTGTTAACTAGATTGTGTTACAATTTGAATATTCTTCATAATGGTGAAATATGACAAGTGTATGATTTCAGGTGATGGCCATGGAATATGAATTACGTGCTCTTAGGGACCAAATTCGAGAGAAATCTATATTTTCAATTAAGCTTCAGAAAGAGGTTTGTTGATATCGTGTTTCACTTGCTCAAATTAGCTATCAAAGCTATAATCAATTTTACTAGATTCGATTGGGCAGTCTTTTAACATGTGGTAATAGGACAATAGTAGTTTATTCATATACTATTTTTTCCCAATTTGAATCAATCGTAAAATGTTTGCTTCGATTATAGTAACCAAAATTTAACTAATAAATAACACATGTTGGGCAAAATCTTGATTTGGTCGTGTTTGAACATGATTTTGGTTCTCAAACCATGTTTTGAATGGAATGAATAAAAGCCTCTTGTCTATCGGATAAAACTATGGTTTGCAAACTATAATTTATACATTTTATCAATACTAAGATTTAATGCACTCAAATCTACTTTTCTTGCAATAACTTCATTTCATCTATACCAGCTAACCATGAGCAAGAGGGACGAGGAAAATAAATCTCGCTTATACATGTTAAATGGTTCTGAAGCTTTGGGTTCATATCTTCAAGTCCAGCCTTGCTCAGATGAAGTGCCACATGTTTCTAAATGTTCGATTCAGTGGTATCGCTTGTCATCTGAAGGCAGCTGGAGGGAAGTTATTTCAGGTACCTCTCTTTTAGTTTGTTTTCAATCGTGTTTCAGAATGCTCAGATCACAGTATTGTGTTGATATTTTTTAGTAACATCTATACTTGATTCTGTTAATTTGACATTGGTCTGGAAGTTTTTCAATGACTATATCATCTGTGTATATTATACAAATTGGCCAGTTTGCTTTCCATTTTAGATCTATAAGTGAGTGTAAATGTCAAGAAAAGGTTTGATGCCTTTATTTATTCTTGGTCTTTCTATAAATAATGGTTGGAGCATTTAAATATGTATCCTCTTTAATAATGTATCCTATTTTTACAATCCAACAAATGTAACTTTTCAAATATGCTTCTGCAACATTTAGCTGCTATTAGTTCTTTGATTTTACATGATATATGGCTCCAATATGGCGATGGAATCTATTTTTATTTGCAACCTGCATAATGAATAATGTTTTACATATCTTGTTGACTTTGTTTATGTTGCTGTTTCCTTGAATAGGCTCCAACAAGTAATTGATCTTGATTATTTTTTATAATATTTGAAGTTGGTTTCCCTTCATTTCTCAGGTGCCATCAAATCAATATATGCTCCTGACCCCTCTGATGTAGGAAGAATCTTACAAATAGATATTGTCTCCAATGGGAAAAAACTTACCCTTACAACTAATCCCGTTCAACCTGGTTAGTTTCTTAAGGGCCTTTACCTTTTTCTTTTCCCAGAAAATAACTTCTGTTTTCAAGTTTGCATAGTTGGGGTTATCTTGTACGTGACAATAACTATTGGTGCACCCTGAAATAGAAAACAAATGCTAACAGCTACCTATCTGTGTGTAACAGTTTCAGGACTCGGAAGCCATGTAGAGTCACTTCTACGAAAATCTAATGCTGATTTTAATGTATGTTTTCAGCATCCTTTCTAGATTCAGTAATTTAACTTCTCCTGGCAGAAAAGGCTGTAGAAAAAGTGTCATTTAATTCAATAAATATTATGAAATATCTGTTTGTCTTCTCAGTTATTTCTGAAGATAATGTTTAAAAGCAGAGTTAAATTCTGTTTGGTCCTATAATTCAACAAACATTATAAACCTTGCTTACTATTTGGTTGATAAATTTACTATTTGGTTGGAACACCCCTTTCCTATTTCCATTCCCATCCTCTCTCATAGTCGCCACCCACCCTGTATTATAATTGTTGCAAACTTGCAAGCAAGCTTATAGTAGTGGGTGATAGAACACAAGCTATTGATTCGCCATTCCAGTTTTTGATAAAGATGGATGCCATATCTTTTAGTTTTTTTTTCTTTTTGTAGTGTATAAAAGAGCCTTACATTTCTTGAATCATTGTAGTCTAATTGAGTAAATTTCGTACATGTGTTATAACTCAGCTTTACTGTTTCATTTTTTATGCGTAACTAACTATGTACTTCCACATTTTCACAGTCCTTTTATCTACAAAAGAGAAGAAGTTTTGGTTTGGTAGTGGACATTTCTTGGGAGAATAATTCCTGGTTTGTATTGGATTTTCACAGGTAGTTATTTCTCAAATGAATGGAAAAGATCACTCATCTCATTCTACTCATTCATTTAATGTGGGGAGGATGAGGATAAAACTATGCAGAGGTTGGATTACAAAAGCTAGAGAGATTTACTCCCCATCAATGCAGGTACTAATTTTGCAATGAGTCCTTATTCTTCTGTCCGACAACATGTTAAACATGAAAGTTAAAGGCTCTCCATCTGCCCCCGGACACATAAATTTACAGTGTCAATGTCTTCCCAGTACAGAATTACTCCTTTCTATTCTTTATTTAACACAGACAACCTATATAAAGAATAACATGTTTTTATCGAAGTGCAATGTTCCATTTGTGTACCGTTTTTATTTATGGTTTATTATCTTTTAACACCTCTATTTGACTACCCTTTAACTAACATTTATTTTAACTTCAGCTATGTGGAGTTAGAAGTGATGTCAGTAATGCAGCAAAGGCATTGTTTTGGCAAGCTAGAAAAGGTCTCTCATTTGTATTAACCTTTGAATCAGAGAGAGAAAGAAATGTAGCCATCATGCTTGCCAGGAAATATGCTCTTGATTGCAATGTATGCACCCTTCTCATCTGGTTACCTGTTACTGATTCATATGTTGACTTTCTTGTCTCATTGTTTAGATCCTACCTCTATCCAAAATGTTTGCATTCATACTTTGCTTCCAAATAAATTGCTGTCTATGTATTTGTAGGAGATAGAAAGTAATGCATTTACTGAAAGAGTGAAGTTATTTTAGTAAAATTGTGTCAATAAGTTATATATAATATTGTCATTAATTTGTGTGGGGAAAAAACCTTAAACTACCACCATTTAGGTACAGAAAGTAGTACAGAAACTACCTTATACATCATTTTCTCAATAAATGACATTGAAAACAATTTATTTGGAGACAAATTAGTTATAAAAAGTTAATGCTTTAATGAAAAATCACGCATTTCCTTGTTGAAATGGATATCTTACTTTGATGCAAATTAAAAATGGGTATTTGTTTTCTAAATGCAGGTGGTGCTTGCTGGGCCAGATGATCTAGTTTAGAAGCAAAATTAACTGACTGAGTTCTTCCTACAAACGTGAGGTTTATCATATTCTTGGTGTGAGTATACATGTGTGGTTGTATTGTTAAAGAAATATGTGGTTTCATACTTGTGATTGGGTTTCCACTAATTGAGTTGCATTGTTTTAGGCATGTTTTTTTGTTTGCCTAATCATGTTGTTCCAAGCTCAACCTTTTATAATTATTAGTTCATTTGTTCACTGTGGCTAATTTGCATGTGCTAGTTGTTTTGTAATGTAAAGCACATCCCAAACATGGTATATACCAAAACTTCTTAATGATTATTGCCAAGTAAATTTGCTATGCCTCCTTTAATTGGGAAGGATGTAGTGATTAACACTCAAGTGAGTATTGATTAAGGGTAAAGATAAACTTTTATCTTTAGATTTATTCTTTTCTTATTACTAAAACCAATTGAAGTAATGAATTCCATTGTTGCTACAAGTATTAAATTTGAAGTTGTAAGTAGTGACATTTTTGAAACAGTGAGAATCGAGTATCATTCTTAAAGTGATGTGAGTTTTCATCTTAATTATTTGTTCTTTTCGTAATTGTAGAAGAGCTAAGAGAAAGAGAGAACAAAAATTGTAGATGCTCGTTAACAATATCTCTTGATAACTCATTAGTTAGCAATGTATCATGTGATGATAAGAAAAATGAAACATCATAGTCTATTTCTGTTCTCCTTAATTTCTCAATGTTTTAACACTAAGATGTACCGTAAATATTTTAATCAAATTATGTTTTTAAAATGTATCAAACTTATATAATAAAAATTATTTATTATGCTTTATCTTGTTTGAATATGTCTACCTATTTTTGTGGTAAAAGCGAGGGAAGTTATTGATTGAGCAACGAGAAAAAATTATTAACAATAATATTGGTGGATTATTGATCATCGATGAGATGATACTTATTTTCTTGATAAATTTGTCATTTGGGTTTTGATCAATCAAGGAAAAAATAACTTAATCATTTTCTCACGTCCACTCAGTCATACATAAATTTATTAACTTTTTATGATAATTATTTAAAAATTATTTTCATTAAACTCTTAATCAAATATAAGAGATGTAAAAATAAAGGAGATTGTTGGCCACTAGAAAAAAGGTAATAATAACTATGACCATTTATTAAGTATCAAGGTGGGAAATTAGGAAATCAACCTAAATGTTCACTAAATAGACATGGAATCCATTTTTTTAAAAAAAAAGTTTTTTTTTTTAATTTTTTTTTCAATTTTAATTTTTATATGATAGATTGATAGGTCAATTTGCTTTAACCATTCAAATTTTAAATCCCACAGGTTATTTTTTTTCGTTTGTGTAAACCAATATTAGTATTCGTAAATTAATCTATTTAAATAATAAACATTTAAGAATAATTAAAAATAAAAATAAAATAGAAAAAAGTTTTTTTTTAAAACAATAATAATGAAATGAAAGGTTAGATGCAATGATACCAGGAATGGTAAAAGAATAGGAATTAAATTTGTATACAAACTTAAAAAGAAAAAAAAAATATCACATCGGATAACTCGTGTGACTTAATCATTTTAGTGGTGAAATATTTTATATTTTACATGAAGTTTTACATTTAAATTCTATTGCCACTTACAGATAAGAAAATAGTTATGTACTAACGAGTAGATATGGTTAACTTATCAAAGTTAAAGAATAGGAATTAAATTTGTATAGAAACTTAAAAAGAAAAAAAAAATCAAATATCACATCGGATAATTCGTGTGACTTTATCACTTTAGTGGTGAAATATTTTATATTTTACATGAAGTTTTACATTTAAATTCTATTGTCACTTACAGATAAGAAAATAGTTATGTACTAATAAGTATATATGGTTAACTTATCAAAGTTAAAGTTTGAATAAATTTTAAATCTCTTTTAAATTTGTTTATTTTTAATTAGTTGATATTACAAAATTTTATTCTATTGACTAGTTAATTTTGTTTTCATTTTTTTCTTCAAAGTCCCTGATATTTGATAGTTTTGTTGATGAAATAACATAAGTCATTGCTATATTGTTGACATGTTTATTTGAGGTTTTTTTAAGTATTGAAGGTAAAAAATAAAAAGGATGTCATTTTTGGTAATGTTAGCATTGACGTTGTGGATTTTATGTGAAGGTTCGAAAGCGTTAATAAAAAGTGTTGATTAGCAGAGCACGAACATTAGATACAAGAATTTTATTCATTAATTTTAGTTCAACCTGAGACAATTCCTCTTACAATTTTAATGAATTCCAAATCATGCCTAAATTAGTTACACGACACATCAACATGAATGTGTGCAAATTAGTTGTCAAAAATAAAATTATCGATTAGGAGGGTTAACAAAGTGACTTCAACTCATTTTGATCCACTAAATGACTATTATTAACCTATTATTTATTAACTACAAAATATTAACAAAAAACATAATTTTTATCATGAGGTATAAAGTTATATGATCTTTAGTTAGAAATGAAACAACCATTCTGAGTAATTTATTTTTAGTCAATTTGAATGTTATTTTTCAAATTTATGAAAAAAAAATTAATAAGGAATTTGTTAAATTAAACAAAGTAATGTGTGCAAAGTTAAATTTAAAAAAAAAAAATCAACCAAAATGGTTTAGTAATTAACGAAACTGTAGGAGTGTTCTAAAACAAATATATAGTTTTCAAACAAAACTCAACCAAATCAGGTTATCTCTCACCAATTGTCATCTTATTATTTTAAAATTTTATATTTTTATAATTTTATATGTTTATAATTTTATAATTTTATACATTTATAATTTTATAATTTTATACATTTATAATTTTATAATTTTATAATTTATTTTAAAATTGTATAATTTAAAATTATGACTTTATGATTTGAATTAAAAATTCAAAATATATCATAATTTTATATATCATTATAAAAACATAACACTATAAAAATGTAATACAAAAAATCCAATACCACTTAGAGAATTTCCAAATCTTGAAACTTATTAATATATTTTACATTGGATAATAAAGGTGAAGTTGGAGTTATCCGTGAAGGTCGTGAAAAACATCTAATAACAAGGCCGGTGATATAGAATCACAGAAATATCATTATAAAATTCTTAGATTTAAATACTTTGTAATTGGTATTGAATTTTTATGAAATATAAAGTTATGGTATATTTTTAATTTTGAATTAAAATCATAAAATTATAATTTTATAATTATATAATTTTGAATTAATATACTAAAATATTTAAATTATAAAAATATACAGTTATACAATCATAAATTTACAAAATTATATAATTTAAAAATTACATAATCATAAATTTTAAATTTTAAAATTTTAAAATAATAAAATGACATGTGACGACAATTGAGTAAGATGATATACTATTAGGGGTGTCAAAACGGGCCAGCCCAGTCCGTTTTGGCTCGACCCGCCTATGGCCCGCCAAAAGCGGACCAAGCCGGGCTGGCCCATCTCTTTTCTTTTAACTTTTTTTAATTTTTTTTAACTTTTTTTAACTTTTTATTAAAATTTTATTTATAAATTAATTTATATGTATAAATTTATTTATATAATATAAAAAAGTATTATTTTTTAATTATTTTAATTTTAAACATTAAAAAAATAAAATAAAAAATGGGTTGGCGGGTCGGCCCGTGGGTTGGCCTGTTTTGGCCCACTAAACTGGCGGGCCAGGTTGTAGTGGGTTGACAAGTTGGAAATTCTAACTCGGCTCACCCTTTTTTGGGCGGGCCGGCCCGACGGACCTGACCCATTTTGTCATCCCTATATACTATGATATACAAATACGACACATATCTGATACGACCATTTGCCTTAACTTAGAAAAGGTAGGATACAATACGCAGGGGTGGATCTTCATATAATTATAGGGAGGCCATTGCCCGTCCAAAATTTGTAAGTTTATTTATAAAATATATGTAATATATATTATATATTAAATTAGTGAGATTTTTATTTTTTTTATAAAGTATAATATTTAATGTTAATAAATAATAAAATATAAAATTAAATATAATAAAAAAAAAATATTTGTTGAGATATATTTTTTGTTTTTGTTCATTGTCTTTTAAGTTTCTCACGTATTGTATTCATATTTCATTCTTACATGTTTTTTCTTTGTTTCTAAAAAAAAAAAGTTAGACACACATTTATTCTTTCTGCTCTCATTTCTCATTAATTCTCTTCCATTTTTTAAGATAAAAAAGTAATTCCCATGTCTATAAATAGTAAAACATTAGTTTAATATTTAATACTTTTTTCATCCCATGAGTATGTTGTACATTTATTTTTTTTATGAATATAAAAGGAAAAATGATGTACTATTGTTTCTTCATAACCATTTTTTAATTCAGACTTGTTATCATAGATTTTTCTTTCAGTAATTACTCTCTTAATTTTTTATTAGATTTTGATAAATCATTTTTTAGTCTTAAATATTAAAAAAAAAGGTATATTGATGAAGAATAAAATAATATTTTTTAAAAAAATGATAAAAGGAAATATACCCTTAAAAACAAAAACAATACATATTTACATCTTCACATGTTTTCAAGCATGACACAAAAGATCCAAGTCTTGGATTAGAGGAATCCTTCCTCAATATTCAAAGAATTACATGTGAAGATTTTCGTATTAATTCTTTGAAACTTATTCCACAACAACGTTTTCAAATATTAGAATATCTCATGAGTGAGAGAGATTAAATTAGAAAAGCTTATCTAAAATGAGTTTCATATCAAATTCAACTTCAAAACTATCATTTTCTAACATGAAACATATAAGGATATTTCAATACTATTTTTTTTCATATTGACAATGATTAAATATATAAATTTTGAGTATATTATTTCGGTCCTTCAAAATTTTGGATGAAAATCGCTATTGACAATAATAATTCATTTCAAAATAAAAAATATATAATATTATTGTAATTTATTTTAAATTATACTACAATTAAAAAATTAAAAAATTGTTAATAAATATTATCTAAATCGAATGTGATAAATATATTGAACTCAATATATAAACAAGATAAGAAAATATAAACTTAATAGTTTAAGCTGTTATGAATAGTTAAACTATTGTGTTTTTTTAATTATGATTATAAATGTTAATTTTATAATTTATATTTTTTAAACTATTTTAATATTTCATTACTTTTTATTATTATTTAAAATTCAACTTGTATCTTATTTGAATATATTTTATTTACTATAATTATTATTTTAAATAGTAATTTGAAGAAAAGTGGAATGATAATTAAAAAATGAGTTAAATATGTTTTTTTGTTTTGCAACTTTGAATAAAAATTAAAATTAGTCTTTCTTCGAAACTTTAGTTCAATCTAGTCCCACAAATTTAGAACTGTGTGGATTTAATCATTTCAATCAAATTTTGTTAAGTTTATGTAACGTTTGAAACACATTTCATAATAACAGTTGAGTTGTTTATATAATTTGACACACTTTTGTTTCAATGTTAGCTATAAATTTATCTTGAAAATGTAATGAAACCAATGAAGAAGGGTGAGAACACAGCTGGAGAAACGATAAGTCAAGGCCACATGGCAAGCGGGGCAGAGGGCTGGAAAAGGAGCAGAGGCACAAAATCCAAAATACCGAACAAAAGGCTAACAAAACATGTATGGAGGAAATACTAGTATATAGTTACAAATAATAACGTGGGAGGGGATGGATGGATTATAGAAAATTTTCTCTCTTATGTTTTCTCTTCTGTCCATGAACATTTGGGAATTCTGATTTTCTTTGTTGTTGCTTTGTTTCTGTATTGGAACTTCTTGTGTTTTTGAATACCAATACTACACTAGGTGTTCCTGGATTATACTATTTTTGCTTATAGTGATTTTTACCTTTCAATTGGTGCTTTTCATTGAGTCATGGCGGAGAATACTCATCTGAAATAACTCGTAGTGGAGGTTTCTCACCTCAAGGACCTCTCTGTTGATGTGAAAACCCTTAATGATGCGGTAGCTGCTACCAATCGGGACATTAAATGATTGTTGGAGACAATGACAAATAAGAGAAGTGGCGATAATACTGGATTCAAAACGGTGGAAACTACATTGGAACTCTCCAATCCATTGCAAATCTGCAATCAGGGTCTACAAATCCTTCGTTGTGCCCTTCCTTTCAAGCTCGCAATGTTAAATTGGACTTTCCTATATTTGATGGTTATGATGTGCTTCAATGGATTTTTGAAGCAAAGCAATTCTTTAATTATTATAATACGTCGGATGAGCAACGTTTAACAATAGTTACAGTGCATATGGAAAAAGATGTTGTGCCATGGTTCCAAATGATGTCTACATCCAACTCTTTTCCTACTTGGGTTACGTTTACTCAAGCCTTAGAACGGGAATTTGGATCTTCCCCTTATGAATGGCATAGATCTAATTTGTTTAAGCTTACTCAGGAAAGCTCAGTCCAAGACTATTATGTCAAATTCACATCTCTAGCTAACTGGGTGCAAGGGGTTACAACTAAAGCTCTTCTAGATTTTTTCGTTGGTGGATTAAAAGCGAAAATTCGTAGGGATGTGTTGGCTCAAGAACGTACCACCTTGATGCATTGTGTTTCCCTTGCTAAATTATTCGAGGAGAAATACTCCTCTATTCCTAAAACCAAACAATACTAGTACAACTATTACCCTAAAACACAAGACATAAACACAACTCAAATGCCTTCTCAGTCCCTTAACTCTTCATCTCTACCTCCATTACTTCCTAGCCCCCCGACTACATCATCCACCAATACTTCCCGCAATTTCAATGTTAAGAAAATATCTCCAGCTGAAATGCAACTTAGAAGAGAGAAAATGTTATGTTTCACCTACGATAATAAATTCACCCCTTCACATCGATGCCCTAACAAACAATATTTGTTATTGCAAATGGATGATGATGAAGATCACATTGACCGTCCATAGGATAATGAAATTAAGAAGGGCTCGAACAGTCAAGGTGACCCTCATCTATCCTTTAATGCTTTGAAAGAATCTGCAGGTCTGAGTACCATGAGGTTCCAAGGGTCAATCCAGGGCATGCCTATTCAAATCTTGATCGACAGTGGAAGTTCTGACCATTTTTCACAGCCTCGGTTAGCCCACTACCTTAAATTACCCATTGAACCTATTCAGAAAATTAAGGTTGTGGTTGGCAATGGTAGTGCTTTAATGGTGGAAGGTGTTATCAAGGACTTGGAAGTCAAAATCCAAGGCCATTCAATTTTTTTGCCTGTGTTTTAATTACCTGTTTCAGGAGCAAATTTGGTTGTGGGGGCAACTTGGCTTTCCACTCTCGGAGCACATATTTCTGACTATAGCACATTAACATTGAAATTCTTGCTAGGCTACAAATTTATCACACTACAGGGTGACTCTAACAAGCTTCCTAATCCAATTCAATTTCATCACATGAGAAGATTACAACACATTCATGCTATTGTAGAATTATACTCCTTACATTTTAACATTGTTCCTTGTTATTAAGATTACTGGCTAGACTTGCCTACAAATATTGAACCAGAGATTGCTCTTTTGCTTCACACATATCAAGATGTGTTTTATGTACCATCGAGGTTACCACCTACCAGATTTCACAATCACTCCATTCCTCTGCTACATGGCACGAATCCTATTAAGGTCAATCCCTACCGCTATCCCTTTAGTCAGAAACAACATATAGAAAAAATGGTTCAAGATATTTTGCACGAGTGCATTATTATGCTTAGTTCAAGTCCTTTTTCTTCTCCCATCATCTTGGTAAAAAAGAAAGATGGAACCTGGCATTTTTGTACTGATTATAGAGTCCTGAATGCCATAACGGTAAAGGATAGTTTCCCAACGGTTGATGAACTTATTGATGAGTTACATGGAGCATTATATTTTTTCAAATTGAATTTATGGTTCAACTATCATCAAATCCTAGTATAGAAAGAGGATAAATAAAAACAACCTTTAGAACGCACCAAAAATGTAACATCTCAAAATTCATACCACAATATTTTTAATATAAAAAAATAATTGTTAATATAGTTATAATAATTTTTTTTTCAATTAAAAATATATATATACACACACGTTATATTAAGTACATATAATCTGATATATAATATTATATATCAGAATATATGTACGTAATATATATATATATATAATTTAATATAATAATATTATAAATATTATATATCAAAATATATGTATGTATATATTTAAATATATATATATATATATAATAATAATATTATTATTATTATGATAATGTTATAAATATTATATATAGGGGTGGCAATGCGGGTCGGTCCGGTCCGTTTAGGTCTGGCCCGCATAAGGCCCACACAACGCGGGCTGGCCCGTCCCGCCTCGCATACTTTATGCGGGCTGAAAACACTGGCCCGCCCCGCATTTTTTTTCTACGGATCGAACCCTAATTACCATCCCTAATTATATAATAATAGATTATGTTTACGTATTAAAGTATATGTATATATAATACAAGTTTATCTTTAGAATAAATGATGTAAGGTTAATATTCAGAAAGAGATAGAATTTCAATTAATAAGATTCCATTCTTGTACTGCAAATCTAAGATAGGATTAGATTAACTTAATGAGTGAATCTTCAAACCTCTATATAAAGAGATAGTGTACTGAAAGCCATACGAGGAAATGCAACGAGAGAAAAAAAAAGATATGAGAGTTAGAGAAGCACATCAGAAAAAGGAAAACGTAACAGTGAGACTCAAAGGAGAAATAAGAGTTGAATCGTGCATTTATTCAGACCTTTTTCAATCTTCAAGGTAAGGGAATGAGACATTTATCATTCTATCTGTTGACTTCTATTTTTCTTATCTCCTCATAATTTTTTTTTTTATATTTACCTTTAAGTGAGGTGTCTCTAACCTCATTCTAATTTATATTTAGTTCTCGTTCCTATTTATTTATTTATTTATATTCATCTTCAGTTATGCACTGGTCCTATTTATTCAATTTATATTTATTTTCAATTACTTATTTATATTTATCTCTAGTTCTGTACTGGTCCTTTATATTTATTTATATTTATTTTAATTATTCATTGATCCTATCTATTTATATAATTATATGGTTTAATATTGAAATAAAATTTATGATAAATAAAGATTTGATTATTGTAGTTAGAGGTATGACCTTGGGGATTTAAATGAGTTAGTATTACTCAAGATGAGATGTTCTTGAGCTACTTTGTTGGTCATGAGCTCATTTATCCTAACTAGTCACTACAAAATTAATCAATATCTTTTTAAAGTATGATAAAATCCAGTTTTATGGATTTGGGAGAATTTTCATTTCATTTTATCTTAATATGATATGTTGTATATTTTTTTGTGTGGTATTTGTCTAACTTTCCTATTTTATGATTATGTGTGAAAAATAAAATGTTATAACCTCATCATAGATGGCCGCTCCCAACATGTTTGATCCCTTCTTCGCCGACATTGTGGCAGTTTTTCCGGGGAATGCATGGCAAACCAATGCAGTGAATAATTCTGTAACATTTCAGGAAACGGAAAACTCCACCATTACTTTTCTCTCTACTCCAAACGCGTCGATTGTCATCGAATGACAAATCGGAGTTACCTTCTATTTACCCCCCAACAGTCCAAGTGAACCCTATTTATAACATTTTTCCTCCACCTGTTTGAAAACTAGTATATGAGGGGGGAAACTGTAAATAAATAACACCCCTTCCTCTTCTAGTGTAAGAAATATAAGATGTACTAAACAATGTAGATATAAGATGCATACAATATTGTAAATATGTATATATATGTGAATATTTTAAGTATAATTAGATATCATCGTATAATTTTGCCTTTAAATTTTATAAGTATATTATAGGAAATAATAATAATAATTAAATAAATAAATAGAAATATATTTTTTCGTCACAAAGGGCATTATGAATGGCTTGTTATGCCATTTAGGCTCACTAACGCCCCAACCACCTTCCAAAGCTTAATGAATACGGTGTTCCAAAGAATGTTATCGAATCTGTTTTGATTTTTTTTTTTTATGACATTATGGTTTATAGCTCCTCATGGAAGGCTCATCTGCAACACCTTGAAGTTGTTCTCAAGTTGCTTAAGCATCATCAATTGTATGCTAAGCTTAGCAAATGCTCATTTGGTCAGCAGCAGATTGAATATCTTGGTCACACGGTGTCTGGAGCAGGGATTCAAATGGATGCTAATAAGGTTCAAGTTGTCATAGATTGGCCCACTCCCACTAATTTGAAGCAATTGAGGGTTTTTTTTAGGTTGACTGGTTTCTATAGACAGTTTATAAAAGGTTATGCTACATTAGCAAGTCCTTTGACTGATTTTCTTAAAAAAGGACAATTTCGCTTGGGGCGACAGAGCCACAATTGCATCCAACCAGTTAAAAAAATGCTATCACAACTGCTCTTGTGTTGTCCTTACCATATTTTTCTCAACCTTTTACTTTGGTGACAAATGCATCAGGAATTGGTGTGGGTGTAGTGTTGGGACAGAACCAATATCCAATTGCATTTTTTCCAAAGAAAATAACTCCACACATGCATAAACAATCTTCTTACGCAAGGGAACTTTATGCTATTACAGAAGCCATAGCTAAATTTTGAATTTATTTGCTTGGCCATAGATTTATAATTAGAACAAACCAGAAAAGTTTGAGAAGTTTGACAGATCAAACCCTTCAGACCCTGGAACAACAACAATGGCTCCATAAGTTGCTAGGGTACGACTTCACAATTGAACACAAGTCGGGGAACGAAAATTTAGCAGTTGATTCCCTATCTCGGTCATTTTATATGGCTTGGTCTCAACCAATTCCTCATTTACTTTCTGCTATTCAAGAAGCTCAACTGACTGATCCTGAATTGTATGTTGTATTGTTGTCTTGTAAAGACAATCAACCTGTCAAGCCTCATTACACTGTCCAAGGTGAATTGTTATTGTGGAAATAGAGGCTAGTATTGCTTGCAAAGCATGCTATAATCTAGCAAATTCTTCAAGAGTTTCATAACATTCTTATAGGCGGTCATGTTGGTTACGACCCTAGCTCAAATTACTGCACAATTTTTCTGCCCAGGCATGCATGGTGATGTTAGAAAATTCGTGCAACAATGCTTAATATGTCAGTAGACTAAAGCAGCTACCACTTTACCAGCTGGCCTATTGCATCCTCTCCCTATTCCAAGCCAAATCTGGGAGGATTTAGCTATGAATTTCATTATAGTTCTACCCTCTTCCTAGGGATACACAGTGATTTATGTAGTTGTGGATAGGCTATCAAAATATGCACATTTTACCCATCTAAAAGCAAACTATTCCAGTATATAAGTGGCAGAAGCATTTATGAAAATGGTGGTCAAAGTACATGGAATTTTAAAATCCATAGTCTCTGATAGAGACAAAGTTTTCATTAGTCAATTTTGGCGACACCTCTGGAAGATCAGTGGTACTACATTGAATATGTCCATAGCTTACCATCCTCAAAGTGATAGGCAATCTGAGGTACTCAACAAATGTGTTGAGATGTATTTGCGATGTTTAACATTTGAGGCCCTGAAAGATTGGTCAAAATTACTTCTGTGGGCGAAATATTGGTACAACATCGCTTATCACGCAAGTGCTGGAATGACACCTTTCAAGATAGTGTATGGGAGAGATCTACCATCTATTGTTAAATACACTGTTGATATGACAGATCCCATTTCTGTTAGGGACCAACTGTTGACTCGGGATGCAATCCTAAAGAAATTGAAGAGGAATTTACATAGAGCTCAACAAATATAGAGGAAGTATGCTGATCAAAAGCGACGTAAAATGGAATTTCAGATAGGTGATTATGTTTTGGTGAAGTTGCAACCATACAGATAACACTCCTTGACTCTAAAGAAAAATCAGAAGTTGGGCTTAAGGTATTTTGGGCCATTTAATATTACTGAAAAAATTGGCAAGGTTGCTTATAAACTTCAATTGCCATCTACTACTCGCATCCATCTCGTATTTCATATATCCCAATTGAAACTTTGTCACGGAGATCAAACTGCACCCTATGTGCCTTTACCAATATCTGACAAAGAGGTCTCACCTATCATTCCACCCTACGCAATTTTAAAGTCTAGAGTTATTATGAGGGGGCATTAACAGGTTCCATAACTCTTGGTTCAGTGGGAAGGTCTTCCAAAAGAGGAGGCTACATGGGAAGATCAATTTGTGTTCGTGAAGGCTTTTTCGACTTTCAACCTTGAGGGCAAGGTTGACCTTAATGGAGGAGGAATTGTAATGAAACCAATGAAGAAGGGTGAGAATACAACTGGAGAAACGGTTAGTCAAGGCCACGTGGCAAGTGGGGGCAGAGGGTTGGAAAGGGAGCAGGGGCACAAGATCAAAAATACCGAACAAAAGGTTAACAAAATATGTGTGGGGGAAATACTAGTATATAGTTACAAATAATAACATGGGAGGGGATGGATGGATTATAGAAAATTCTCTCTCTTATGTTTTCTCTTTTGTCCATGAACATTTGGGAATTCTGATTTTAGTTGTTGTTGCATTGTTTCTGTATTGGAACTTCTTGTGTTTTTGAATACTAATATTACACCAGGTGTTGCTTTGCTGATAGTGATTTTTACCTTTCAGAAACGTCATATAAACTTAACAAACTTAACAAAATTTTATTTAAATGACTAAATTCACGCAGTTATAAAGTTGGGTGGGAGACTAAATTAGGTCAAAGTTTACGAAGATGGGTTAATTTTAATTTTTACCAAAAGTTTAGACTAGAAAACTACTTAACCCTTAAACATAAAAAAAAAATATTCAAATTTATTTCTATGCAAATGCTAAGAAAAATAAGACATTTTAATAAATTAAAAAAATTTAATTAATAAATTAAGAGATAATATTTAAATTTATTTATCGAGTTGTTAATATTAGGTTGTTAACATTAAAAAAATGATAAAAAAAATATTTTAAAAAATAAAAAAAGAGTTGAACGGTTATATTAATAAAATACGTTACATTAGTAAAATAATAAAATGTCATTCAAAATGTCAGCTAATTCCATTGGTGAAGTCCAAGCGAATTTTTAAAGATTCAGGACGTATGTCTGTCAGATACGCTCAGGACACGGTACGCAAACTGTTTGGATGTGTTCGTTAATATAAAGAAGTTAACTAATGAAAAAAAAATTGTTGAATATTTAATAAATTAAAAGAATTTATTAAAACTTAATTGAAATTTTTAAATTTATCAATATTTAAAATGTAATTAAGTTATTACAAACTAAACAAAATTTCAAACTAATTTTAAACTTTGAATAAGTTTTAAACTTATTTTAAAATTTGAACTTCATAATAAAATGTATTGATATTATTTTAAAGATAGCTGAGTGTCTAACTATCAGTGTATGTTTGAACTTTGGTCTATTGTCAGTTATTTAAGTAGAAAGAAAGGTTTTAGGTTATGATTACAATTTGATAAACAAGTAATTAATTAAAAGGTTGTGTTTGATAAATATGTTACATGTGTTATATTTTTTATTTGTTAAGGGAGGAGAATATGTATTATAACACAAGGTAAGATATTTCGGTTTATAAAATAATTTAACAAAACTCTAAGTATTGTAGGGATAAAACTATAGTTTAATTTTTTGGGTTAATTATGTTTTTGGTATTCGAATTACTATGAAAATTTATATTTAATTTTTTAATTAAATTAAAAATATTTTGTTCCTAAACACTATAAAATTATGTAAAATATTTTCTTTAATAAAGATACGTGAAAATTATATTTTAGTTTATTACGAAACTTGTGATATGTGAAACATATGTTATGTGTCATTTGTTTGGACTAATTTTTACATTAACTTTTATAAAACATAAGTAAATAAATATCTCATAATATAATTTAAGAAAAATAATCATATTTTTTATAATAATTTAAAAAAAACATAGTTAATCCAAATTGTTTTAGAAAAAACTAAATGAATATGTACATATAACAAATGATGATAAGGTTTCCTCCAAAGTAAATCCTTATAACATACGCTCACTTTTTTTTTATCATAAACTAGAAAACTATTATTATGGTTAACTTTAAAATGCATTCGGACATTGGTAATCTACATCTTTAGTAAGAGTTATGCTAGTAAAATAACACCATATTTAAAGTTATTTGTTTATTTAAATTAAATGTATACTGTTAAAGAAAGGAGAGAGAAGGAGAAGAAAGAGATCATGTTTTAAAAAGAATTAACGAAAACGATATTTTCGAAGAATTAAATAAGTTTTAAGAATGTAATATGTGATTACTTTTTTGTTAAAGAACTTAATATTTTTCTGAAAAAAAATGTATCATATATATATATATATATATATATATATATATATATATATATATGAATGCAAAATCAAACGTGTAAACATGAAAGATATCTCTAACTAAACGCTTAAGAAGTGGTTAAAAAAATTGACCGTTGAAGGCAAAGTGCTCGGTCTCATCTCATTCAGAGTGATCATAGAGAAAGGGAGAGAGGGCCAAATATTCTACCCTTTAGGAGATTATAATTTGTCTCAACTCAAGACAAAAAAAAGAGTTTTCCAAATGGCATCAAGAACCACCGTAAAACAACAGGGCGCATGTATGTTTGTACAGTCTTTTTTGAATCATTGCATGTATACTATACTCTTTGATCGTACGATGATGCTGCCCTGCTAGTTTCTTTGGATGTATTATTTCTTGTTCTTGTCAAAATAGGATTGATTGAATCTTTCTTATCTGATCCTCCGGGGTCTTGGTTCATATTTTGTTTTTAGTTGGATCTTGGGGTTGCAGGATTGGGTTCTATTCCGTTGGATGAAAACATGAAAGGGTTTCTTTTTCTGTTCTTGAAATTATCTTAGGTGTTGCATGTGTTTCGATGCAAAGCTACGTAAGTTTTTCGAATGAGTGGCCTTTTTTTCAATCCATAGGTGAAGCAGTAAAAGGACGGAAACAGCAGTGTGCTGCGAAAGGAAGGAGCCGCAAGGTGTTAGGTGATATTGGGAATTTGGCCAATGTAGAAGAAGTTGAAGTCAAACCTAATCGCCCCATAACAAGGTGATTTTTTTTCTTCTTCTTCTCTATCTCTCTGGCGTACTCATTACTAAGGTAACATTGTTATGATTATTGTAGGAGTTTTGGAGCTCTGCTACTTGCCAAGGCACAAGCAGCAGCAGCAGCAGCTACTGATAAGAATAACAAGGTGAAATACTCTTTACATTACTTGTTTAATTATCCTATAAGGTTATGACTAAGTTTTGTTTTGGAATTGCAGAAACGGGTTTCTGCCAATGTGGCTGGACCTCCACCTGTTTCTAATGCAGTTGCAGCGACCAAAAGAGTGGTCCAAAAACGGGGTCAGAAAAAAGGCACTGTGAAACCAAAACCTGAGAAAGCCATCGACAAGGAAGCTATCCCAGATAAGGAGATTCAGAAAGACAAGACAGGGGAAGGAGATGACAACTCTAAGAAGAATTCACACGCTTTTACTTCAGTGCTCACAGCTCGAAGCAAGGTATATAGGTTGAGAAAATCAAAGTAAAAATAAAATGAACATAAAATAAGAACCTTGCTATGTACAAGAATGGCACTGTGACACTTTTTTTGACAAGAAGTTCTTGTGAAACTATTGCAGGCAGCAAGCGGCATAACTGACAAACCGAAGGAGCACATTATTGACATTGATGCTGATGATGTTGACAATGAGCTTGCTGCTGTGGAGTATATTGATGACCTTTACAGGTTCTATAAGCTTGTTGAGGTAACAAACGCGATTCCCTTGATCCATTTTGTATGCTGTGTTTGAAGTGAGATCATTGTAATATATGTAAACGTGCTTTTGATACATGAAGAATGAGAACCGCCCTCATGACTACATAGAGTCACAACCTGAGATAAATGAGAGGTCGAGAGCTATACTAGTTAATTGGCTGATCGAAGTCAACACCAAATTTGGCCTTTCACTTGAGACCCTTTACTTGACAATCAATATCATTGATCGATTCCTATCAGTTAAGAGTATTCCAAGGAGTGAGGAACTGCAATTGGTTGGCATCAGTGCCATGCTGATGGCATCCAAGTATGAAGAAATCTGGGCCCCTGAGGTGTGTATGTATATGTGTGTGTGTACATTTACATTTGTTACTACATTGATGTGTTGACCCTTTTAATAACACTTGTCTTGGACTGCAGGTTGCAAGTCTTGTCTGCCTTACAACTTTCACTCCTGAACAGATACTGCTGATGGAGAAAACCATACTATATCAGCTGGAATGGACTTTGACTGTGCCAACACCTCTTGTTTTCCTGGTTCGTTTTATCAAGGCAACAGTCCCAGATCAGGAGGTCTTTCTTTTCTTTTTCAAGTCTCTTAAACTATGATTCTTGCTATAAAATTTCTGTCTTTTCTGAATTTCTTTCTCAATGTCTGCATTTTTAGATGGAAAACATGACTCATTTTCTGTCTGAGTTGGGATTGGTGAACTATGCCACCATAATGTATTGCCCATCAATGATTTCTGCCTCAGCAGTATTTGCAGCTAGATGCACTCTGAATAAGACTCCCCTTTGGAATGAGACACTTAAGTTGCACACTGGTTACTCACAAGAACAACTTATGTATGTGAACATAAATTGGACATACTAACTCTTTTTGGATTGTATTATTTCATTATAATCATTCCATGTATTGTTTCTTTAATTTTAATTCTTTTTGGCTTTGTTTGTTTCAAACAGGGAATGTGCTAGATTATTGGTGAGCTTCCACTCCATGGTTGGGGATGAAGAAGAGCTGAAGGTAGTGCACAGAAAGTATTCTGATCCTCAGAAAGGAGCTGTCGCTATGCTCCCACCAGCTAAAAATCTTCTCCCTGAACCACACAGAGTTAACGAAACTGAAGAAGCAGGCAAAAAAACTCCCTTAGTTTTTTCATAAGCCACAGTTTAACGAAACTGATTTTATAGCAAGTTTTTCACGCAGTCAATTCCTTCGTCGCCTTATGAAATTCACTAAGTGCAACAAGGTGCAATTTGCAATTTCACAGTTTCTTTTTTAAGGAACTTCTCGAACTGCTAACTGTTATTGCCGACATAATGTTAAAACAACATCTTTTGAAATTGCATAGTGTGCTTTCTACGTCATTAAGTTGTGTTCAGTGTTAAATATATACTGTGAAAAGAGTTATGATATGTTAACAAAGTATTTTTAACAAAGTTTTGCTGCCTAAACTGTGAAAACGTTGCTGTGAAATATATATGTTAAGGAAAATGATAAAATGACTACTAATTTTTACTCCTTCCCTTATCACTTTACGTGTCCTGACACATTCCATTTTATTTTCTTTTTTGAATTTAATTAAAAGCAGAACAATGTGACAGATGAAAGTGGAAGCTCACTTTCGCGCGTGGGCTGAAAAATTCTCACTCTCTCACCTTACCCCATTCTTTGAAACATTTTGAAATAGAACCCCTTTTCTTTTCACTCCGAAAAATTCCTACTCTCTCACCCTTACCCCATTCTCTTTCCAACAAAACCCTTTTCCTCTTCACTCTAAAAAATTCCCAAATTCTCACGCTTCCATTTAGAAAGCCCACCCCCATTCCATTTGTTGTAAACCAAGTATTGGTTTCCATTGTGGAAACTACAGCTGGAAAAATAATTCCCTCCCAAACTTGATGGACTTTCCAAATCTGTTTGAAAAGTGAAATTAAAAGGCAATTTTTTTTTTCAAAATTAACTTAAACCTCGTTTACAACCACATTGATGGGTGAGTTATTGGTGTGCACAGGCCGTGGTCCAGCAAGTTTGGGAGGCAATTGTGTATGCAGTTGCACTTTCCAAATCTGGTTTTTTAAAATTGTCCAAGAAATCGTTGGTGGGTTACACCTTATTTAGTTTTGGGTTCCAAGTTAATTTTTAAAATGTGTCAGGAAAGTTTTCCCGCAAATGCAAAAATAGTTGGTTTAGAATAAACTAGGTGTGCACAGCCTAAGCTCCACCAAGTTTGTGAGGGAATTCTGTATCCAACTACACTTTTCAAATCTATTTTATTTTTTGTTCAAAAAGTGACTTTTGGGTTACTAGTTAATTGGTATTAGGTTGCAAGTTAAATTTAAAAA